>Ga0209530_1000116_pt1 | contig 69698 bp, 64 predicted proteins | sample BlaSpr_A8_Ref_O1_FD_187987 | JGI IMG/M metagenome (GOLD analysis project Ga0209530, IMG submission 187987) | Forest soil microbial communities from Thunder Bay, Ontario, Canada - Black Spruce, Ontario site 2_A8_Ref_O1 (SPAdes) (version 2) | ecosystem: Environmental > Terrestrial > Soil > Boreal...
AATCAGCATGTCCGGCTCCTTTCTCCCGAGCCCATGGTTCTCGACAAACCACAGTCTACTCGGGTCTCAGGAGCCGGCGTTGTTATGCAATCAAGTGCCTTTTCCGCCCGTCAATCCTGCTGCGGCTGCAACCCCACTGCGACCGCCCGCGCATCAGACTTGGGCCAACCTGGAAATTCCCCGACAACACCGATACAATCCGCGGCGTGATCGTCCTCATCATCCTCGTTGGCTCCCTCCTGATTTTCCGCGTCGCCGGCGTGTTCGGCGTCGCCGCATTCTCCACTTGGGTCGCGGCCGTGCGCTGGGCTCTCGCCGCCATGTTTCTTTTCACCGGCATCGCGCACTTCACCAAGGCCAAATACAGCATGGCCCGCATGGTCCCGCAGGTTTTTGGCAATGCCATGGCTTGGGTCTACTTCACCGGGCTCTGCGAAATCGCCGGCGCGGTCGGCCTGCTGCTCCCGCGATTCCGGAGCCTCGCCGGAATTTGCCTCATCCTGCTGCTCATCGCGATGTTCCCCGCCAACGCCAAAGCCGCCATCGAGCATCTGAAAGTCGCGGGCCGTCCCGCCACTCCCCTGTGGCTCCGCCTGCCCTTGCAGCTCGTCTTCATCGCCCTGGCCTGGTGGGTCAGCCGACTTTGATTGGACATTTCCCGCATGGATTGGGTTAGACTGGTTAGGTACGCCGGATTCATTCCCAGACAATAAAATTAAGTTCAAGCCTAAAACGGCAGGAGAAACGCATGTACTCAGTGAAATTGGAATACCAAGACCGCAAGAACGGACTCGAAGGACGCACGCTGCAGATTGACACCGGCTCGATGGCCGCCGCCATCGGCAAAGCCACCCGCGAATTCCTTAAGTCGCTCGACCGCAAGCAGCGTTTCGACGCCAACAAGAACGGCCTGACCATCGTCGCCAGCAAGATCGCCGACGACGAAGCGCCCGCCGAAACCGCCAGCAAAGCTTCCGCCTAACTCAACGTTTTTAGGGAACGCGGCGGTTCATTGCGCCGCCGCGTACTCCGAACACACCGGTACGCCCGCGTCGCAACCAAAATTGCCATCCGGAAGGACTACGCTTCGACGTTCTTGGCCGGGACTTCGCTCACGGTGCACGCCGCCACGCTGTCGCGCGTGGTGTTCTTGACCATGTACATCGCTTCGTCGGCGAGATGCAGCAATTCCGCTTTCGTCCGTGAATCGCTGGGATACGCCGCCACTCCCACGCTGGCAGTCACGTGCGCGTTGATCCCGGTATCCTGCAGCCACACCGCTTCGCGAATCAGTTTGTGCAGCCGGCGCGCCACACCCATCGCATTCTCTTTCGACGTTTGCGGCAGCAGCACCACAAATTCATCGCCGCCATAGCGGAACGCCAGATCGATCAGCCGGCACTTATCCTTGATCGCCTGCCCAATCTCCGCCAGCAGCTTCGACCCCATCAAGTGCCCATGCGTGTCGTTGATCATCTTGAAATGATCGAGGTCGATGAAAATCAGCGAAAATTCAAACGCATACCGGTGCGACCGGTAAATTTCCGTATCCAGCATGAAATTCAAATGCCGCGCGTTGTACAAACTGGTGCAGTCGTCGGTAATCGTCAGCTCGTGAATCCGCTGTACGTGCCGCGCATTTTCAATCGCAATCGCGGCGTAATCCGCCAGCGCTTCCAGCAACGCCATGTCGCGATCGCTGAATCCCTCGGGCCCGATGCTGTTAATTAACTCGATCACGCCCAGGCACTGCTCGCGAAAACGCACCGGTACCGCCACGATCGACTGCGTTTCCATTTTCGTCTTAGCGTCCACTTGCCCGAAAAACCGCGAATCTTTCGAGGTGTCCGGCACCACTACCGCTTTGCCAGTCTGCGCTACCCAACCCGCGAGCCCCTGCCCGACCTTGATGCGCACATCCTTCAACGATTCCGCGCCCCGGCCGGTCGCGATCTGGAAATACAATTCGTTGCGGTCCACATCCATCAGCAGCAGCGACCAGGTATCCGGCCGCAGCACTTCATTGATCTTGTCCATGATCGTCCGCAGCACCTGGTCCAGCTGCAGCGACGACGTCAGGGCCTTGCCAAGTTCATGAAATACCGACACTTCGCTGGTGGATTCTGAAATCAGCGGCGGATCAATGGGAAACGGGACGGGGCTCGCCGCCGCGTTCGGGTTCCGGCGCCGTTCCACCCCTTCAAACGGACGTCCGTCCGGTTCTCGGCGCTTGGTGGCGCCTGGCGGGATAGAGCTCTTGCGGTCTGGTTTCTCAGTGCTCAACTCATCCATTATAGGAACGGCCTTGCGGCACTGCAACGGCCTTCGCGGTCCCATTGAAACAAATCGCCAATACCCGGCCATTTCTTTAGTCTAGGCCGGCGACATTGACACACCCTTCCCCGACGCCTATATTTTTGTGGGGCGGTTCGTTTCAGCGCATGTCTTCGACACCTTTCGGCGAACATCTAAAACGTGAACGTGAAATGCGGGGAGTTTCCCTGGAAGAAATTTCCTTGGCTACCCGCATCGCTCCGCGCTTTTTGGCCGCGCTCGAAAAAGAAGAGTGGGAAAAATTGCCCGGCGGCGTGTTCAACCGCGGCTTCATTCGCTCGGTCGCCCACTATCTCGGCCTCGATGAAGACAGCATGGTCGCCGAATATGCGCTCCACACCAAAGGCCGCCCGGAACCCGGCGTGGTTGCCGATCCTCCCGATGAGCCGGAAACCCAGTGGCGCCAGATTGTGGTTCTCGTCGTTTTTGCCGTCGTGGTCATCGCCGCCGGCTGGGCCGCCATCCAGTATCTGGTTCCGCGCGTCACCGAATACATGCACAAACGTTCGTCCGCGATTTCCGCTGCCAGGGTTGACGCTTCCGCTGCTCCGCTGCCGCTGAACGCGCTGCCGCCGAATTCCGATCCCGCCATCGTTTCCGCAGCGCCTCCCGTGCCGTCTGCCTCAGCTGGCAATCCCGCTGCGGCTGCTCTCGCCTTGAAATTACAAGCGACGCGGGCGACCGACATAAGCATCGTAGCCGACGGTAAAACCATTTTTAGCGGACGCCTGAATCCCGGCGACGCGAAAGACTTCAACGCCACTGCCAGCATTCAAATCTCTTCCAGCGAGGCTTCCGCTGTTTTGCTCGAGCTCAATGGAAAAATGGTCATGCTCCCCGGCCAGCCCGGCGCCTTCACGCTCACCCAAAAAGATTTGCCGCCTCCTCCGGGAGCCTCCCATTAACGCCGACCTGCGCGCCGCGGTTCGTGCCGGACAGGCGACGCCGGAACAAAAAATCGATATCGTTTCCGGTTCCCTGCCGCTGCCCCCCGCGGATTTCGCCGAGATGCTCGCCATCCTTTCGATGGACGACTCTCCGGCCATCGCCGAAGCCGCGCATGAATGCATCACTACCCAACCTCTCGCCTCGTTTATCGCCGCGCTCACCCGCACCGACGCTGATCCCCGTACTTATTCGTATTGCGCGGAATATCTTTGCGAACAGCCCGGCGTGGCCGACGCGCTCGCCAAAAATATTGCCTGTCCTCCGGCCGTCGTCACCCGCGTCAGCGCCTGCCTGACCAGTGACGGCATTCAGGCCTTGCTCGACAATCTCGACCGGCTCAGCTCCGATCCCGAGCTGGGCTCGAAGTTGGCCTACTCCACCGCCGCGACCCCCGAACAGCAGGATTTGCTCGCGGAAATTCAGACCAACAAGCAGCTCAAAGAGCAGGAAATCGCAGACACCGCCGCCAAAGCCGTGCCGGACGTACAGAAACGCAAAACCCTACTGCAGAGACTCGGCAGCATGAATGTGGTGCAGCGCATTCAATTGGCGGTGAAAGGCGGACGCGAAGAACGCGGCCTGCTGATCCGCGACCCCAACAAAATCGTGCAGCGTGCCGTGCTGCAATCTCCGCGCCTGACCGATTTAGAAGTGGAAAATTTTGCGGCGATGGCTAACGTTTCCCAGGAAGTGCTGCGGAATATTGCGAAGAATCGCGCGTTCATGAAGAGCTACATCGTAATGAAAAACCTGGCCAAGAATCCCAAATCGCCCATCGACATCACCCTGCACCTGCTGCCGCGCCTGATCCCCGCCGACCTGAAGCAGCTCGCCGGCAATAAAAACGTGCCGGAGACTCTGCGCTCCTCCGCTCAAAAACTCCAGCGCCAACGCAACATGGCCCGCCCCGCGGAATAAATCGCGCCGCCCAACCGTCTCCGGCTCTCACTGGCGGCCCAGCCGTCTCCGTTCCCTCGTCTTTTTTCTCGGTGTTCTCGGTGTTAAATCTTTGAAGTTCGGTTTCTGCACTTACCCAAATCACTTCGCCGCAGGAGCTTCGAGCGACTTCTCAATCTGCTTCTTGTACTCATTAGCCTTCACCAAGATCGCCGTCTCATCCAGCGTCAACATCTTCCGGTCTTCCATCACCATATTTCCGCCGATCACCACGCTCCGCACATCCGTAGCCTTCAACGCATAAACCAACTGCGAATACACGTTGTACATCGGCGTCGCATGCGGCGCAGTCGTATCCACCACAATCAAATCCGCCTTCTTCCCCGCTTCCAGCGACCCAATCAATTTTTCCAGATGTACCGCCCGGGCCCCGCCGATCGTCGCCATCTCCACCACTTGTTCCGCCGGCAACGCCCGCGAATCCATCCGCGTGATTTTCTGCAGCTTCGCCGCCAAGTCCATCTCCTCAAACATGTCCTGGTTGTTGTTGCTCGCCGCGCCATCCGTCGCCAGCCCCACCGCCGCCCCCGCCGCCAGCATATCCACCACCGGCGAAACTCCCGCCGCGGTTTTCATATTGCTCGAAGGATTGTTGGTGCAACCCACGCCGTACTGCACCAAAGTCGCGATGTCCGCCTGGTCCACCCACACGCAATGCGCGCCAGTCACGTCCGGCCCCAGAATTCCTTCGCGCGCCAGATAACCCACCGGCGTGATTCCATATTTCTCCCTGCTCAACTGCAATTCGAAGGGTGCCTCGGCCACATGAATCAGAATCGGCGCATGATTCCGCCGCGCCAGCGCCGCCGCCTCCTGCAACGTTTTCGCCGAGCAGGTGTACATGGAATGCGGCGCCGCCGCCGCGACGATCAGCGGATCGCCTTTCCAATGCTCGATAAATTTCTGGGTATACTCCAGCGCCTGTGCCACCGTTTTATTGTCCGGCGCCGGAAAATCGATAATCGTCTCGCCCAGCACTCCGCGCATCCCCGCTTCTTTCGTCACCCGTGCAACAGCATCCTCGAAATAATACATATCCGCATACGTCGTAATTCCGCCGCGCAACATTTCCAGCATGCCCAGCCGCGTGCCCCACACCACGAAATCCTCGGTGACGTTGCGCGCCTCCGCCGGAAAAATATATTTCTTCAGCCAGTCGTCCAGCGCCAGATCATCCGCCATGCCCCGGAACAAACTCATCGCCGCGTGCGCGTGCCCATTGATCAGGCCAGGCATCACAATCGCCCCACGCGCATCCACAATCTTCGCCGCGTCATATTGCGCCGCAATATCCGCACTCGGCCCCACCGCCACAATCGAATCCCCGCGCACCGCCACCGCCCCATTCTCGATCACGTGCCGCTGCGCATCCATGGTGACCACCGTTCCATTGGTCACCACTAAATCGACGTGTTCCTTAGCGTAAGCCGGGCGCGCCAACAGCAAATCAAATGCACCACAGATGAACACAGCTAAACACAGATAAAGGCAAAGTAGAGGAAAGCGATGTTTGTATTTGAGATCGATGTTGACGAGAAGTCGGCGTCGCATAAATTCTCTCCGGATCAGAATATGCATATTCCCCTTTGTGGTTTTTGAGGAATTTTAGGTTTTATCTGTGTTCATCCGTGGTGCCTTTGACTCTGCCGTGCCTTCGACCTTCACAAAAACGAAGAATCAAATTGCCGCGGCAGCAACCCCGCCGACGTTTCCTTCTCAACTTTTCCCTCGAGATTGGTCAGCAGCACCGGAATATCCCCGCAGAATTCCCAGATAATCTGCCGGCACGCTCCGCACGGCGGCGTCAGCCGGTCCACATCCGTCACCACTGCGATCGCGTCGAAATCGCGCTCCCCCTCGGACATCGCCTTGAATATCGCCACCCGTTCCGCGCAAATCGTCAGCCCCAGCGTGGCATTTTCAATGTTGCAGCCGGTGTACGTCCGCCCCGAGCCTGCGCGCACCGCCGCGCCCACCCGGAAATTCGAAAATGGTGCGTAGGCATTCTCCCGCGCCTGCTTCGCCGCCGAAATCAGCCCCTCAAATTCGCTCATAGGATTCCCCGCCATCCGCTGCAACCTCGCATCTTAATTTTTCCCGCCAGCCATCCGCGGAATCACCGCGCGCAGCAACGCTACAAATTGCGTCCGCACCCGCGCCCCGGTCTCCATCACTTCTTCGTGATTGATCGTCTGGTCCAGAATTCCTGCCGCCATATTCGTCACGCAAGAAATCCCCAGCACTTCGATTCCCATGTGCCGCGCCACAATCACTTCCGGCACGGTCGACATCCCCACCAGATCCGCTCCAATCGTCCGCAAATAACGGATCTCGGCCGGCGTCTCATAATTCGGCCCCGACAATGCCGCGTAAACGCCTTCCTGAATCTCCATCTTCAACTGCCGCGCTTCTTCGCCGGCAATCGCGCGATACGGCGCCGAATACGCCTTCGACATATCCGGAAACCGGGGGCCAAAACGCTCGTCATTCGCCCCGATCAGCGGATTCACACCCATCAAATTAATATGATCGCGCAGCAACACTAGCGCGCCCTGCTTGTATCCCGTATTTATTCCGCCGGCCGCGTTGGCCAAAATCGCGGACTTAATTCCCATCCGCCCAAACGCCCGCATCGGAAACGTAACTTCCTTCGCCGAATATCCCTCGTAGTAATGAACCCGGCCCTGCATCGCCGCGACCACGACGCCTTCGGCTTTGCCGATGACCAGCCGACCCGCGTGCCCGACCGCCGTCGACTTTGCGAAGCCCGGAATTTTTTCGTACGGAATTCGCGTCGCCTCGGTCAATTCATCCGCGAATCCGCCCAGCCCCGAACCCAAAACCAGCGCAATTTTCGGCCGCAGCTTCGTCTTCGAGAAAATAAATTTCGCCGCGCGTTCCGCCTCGGCGAATTCGCTCGATCCCGCACCCCGCTTCTTCTTCGCTGCAGCCGCCGCGCTCATGACAGCATGATTCCCACAATCGACGCCGACATCAGATTCGCCATGGTCCCGGCCGCCATCGCCCGAATTCCCAGCCGCGCCAGATCGGCCTTCTTGTTCGGCGCCAGCGCCCCAATTCCCCCGATCTGAATCCCAATCGAACTGAAATTCGCAAACCCGCACAGCGCAAACGTCGCGATCGTAAACGACCGCGGGTCCATCCCGTCCTTCATCGGCCCCAGCCGCTGAAACGCCACCAGCTCATTCGTCACCGTGCGCAACCCCAATAAATTTCCGACCGTGTGACAATCCTTCCACGGAATTCCAATCACCCAGGCCACCGGCGAAAACAGCCAGCCGAAAATCTGCTCCACGCTCGAGGGAAACCAGGCCACTCCGTGATTCGCCAGCAGGTTGTGTACCGCCCCAAAAATTCCATCCACCAGATAGATCAGCGCGATAAACGTAATCAGCATCGCACCCACATTCACCGCCAGATTCAAACCGTCAATCGTGCCGCGCGAAATCGCTCCCAGCGCATTGGTATCGCGCTCGAGCGGCGCCATCTCGACCCTTCCGGACGTCACCGGCACTTCCGTTTCCGGCACCAGCATCTTCGACAACAAAATCGTTCCCGGCGCCGTCATGATCACCGCCGCCAGCAAATGTTTGGCCTCAATTCCGTAGGCGATGTACGCCGCCATGATCCCGCCCGAAACGTGCGCCATTCCGCTGGTCATCACCGTCATCAATTCGGACTGGGTCAGCTCTGGAATAAACGGACGAATCGTCAGCGGCGCTTCGGTCTGCCCCATGAAAATACTCGCGGCTACGTTCAGCGATTCCGCTCCGCTCGCGCCCATCAGCCGCGTCATGATTTTTGCCGCTTGCCGGATAATAAATTGCATCACCCCGTAGTAGTACAGCAGCGCGAAAACCGCGGCGATAAAAATAATCGTCGGCAGCACCTGGAAGGCGAAGAAAAATCCCATCGGCGCGCCTTTTTTGCCCAGGTTGCCGAAAACAAATTCCGAACCGTAGAACGCAAAATCCAAAACCCAGTTCACCGCCGCGCCGGCCTTTTGAAAAATCAGCCGCCCGTACTGCCAGCGCATCACCAGAAACGCGAACACAATCTGCAGGCCCAGGCCCCAGGCCACCGTCTTGTAGCGGATCGCCCGGCGGTTGGTCGAAAACAGATACGCCACCGCCATCATCGTGATCATGCCCAGTACGCCCACCAGACGGTGCATGCGAACCACTCTCCTTAAATCGCCAGCCTCTATCTCGATCCGCTAAGAATACTTCTCGGCGCCAATCAGTTTCAGCACCAACGGCGTCGCGGCCGGCGCGTTGTCGCCAATTTCAAAACTCTGCGCCAGCAGCCGCGTGGCCGGAACCAGCTTGCCTTCTGAGTTGTAATGAATGGTGCACAAACTTTCGCCGGCCTGCACCGCGTCGCCGATTTTTTTCTCAAGCACCAGGCCCACGCCCGGATCCACCGAATCTTCTTTCTTCTCGCGGCCGCCGCCCAGCGTCATGCTGGCCACGCCCACTTGCTCGCAGCGAATCGCGGTCACAAAACCCGACCGCTTCGCCGGCAAATGCGCCGTATGCCGCGCATGCGGCAGCAGACTCGGATCGTCCACCACCCGCACTTCCCCGCCCTGCAGTTCGATGACTTCGCGGAATGTATCACGCGCGCGTCCCGTTGCAATCATTTCCGCCGCCAATTCGCGTCCTTCATTTACCGTTTTCGTCCGCCCGCCCAGCACGAACATCCACGCCGATAATTCCAAGGACAGCTCCACCAAATCCGCGGGCCCGCCGCCGTGCAGCACCTCGATGCATTCCTCTACTTCCAACGAATTTCCGATCTTCCGCCCCAGCGGCTGCTCCATATCCGTAATCAGCGCCACAATTTTCTTGCCCATGCGCGTGCCGGTCTCCACCATCAGCTCCGCCAAATATTCCGCGTCCGCCTGTTTCTTCATGAACGCGCCATCGCCGGTCTTCACGTCCAGCACCAGCGCATCAATCCCTTCCGCCATTTTTTTGCTCATGATTGACGCAGTAATCAGGTAGGGACTTTCCACCGTCGCGGTCACATCGCGCAACGCGTACAATTTTTTATCCGCTGGAGCGATTTCCGGCGTCTGCCCAATCAGCGCGCAGCGCGATAGCGCCAGCACCCGCCGGAACGCTTCCATTTCCAAATGCACATTGAATCCAGGAATGGATTCGAGTTTGTCCAGCGTGCCGCCGGTGTGCCCCAAGCCGCGTCCGCTGATCATCGGCACGTACAATCCCGCCGCCGCCACAATCGGCGCCAATATCAACGACGTCTTATCGCCAACTCCGCCCGTCGAATGTTTGTCCACCTTCGCCGCCGGCAAATCCGTCCAGTCCAGCACCGATCCCGAATTCAGCATGGACTCGGTCAGCGCCGCCAGCTCCGCGCGGGTCATGCCTCGCCACACCACGGCCATCAAAAATGCCGCCATCTGGTAATCCGGCACGCGCTCGTGCGTCGCGCCCGAAATCAGAAACTCGATTTCTTCGCGGGACAATTCCCCGCCGTCGCGTTTCTTGCGGATGAGGTCAACTGCGCGCATTCAGAGGTGAACGCCAAGCTAGCATCGCGCCACACCCGAGTCAACGAAGGGTCATTGCCGGGGATATTTCTGTTTCCAGCGCAGCAGCCCATAGGCCGCCGCAATCAGCGTTAAACCCACTCCGACGTAGATATGCCAGCCATGAAGATCCAAAGCGGAGAAGATCGCCGCCGCGACGGCGACCGCAAAGGAAATCGCGGCCTGGCGCCGAGTGCGTGATGGCGTCGGTGCAGATTGCATAGTGAACTTTACAATTTCAGGGTTTTCGCCGCGATCTCCGCGGCCGTCGTGCGCATCTCGTCGTGAATCCGGCCGTTCGAGACCAGAATGTCCGGCCCGCCCGCGCGATACGCGCCGCCGGATAAATCCGTAACCTTCCCGCCCGCTTCTTGCACCAGCAAAATTCCCGCGGCCGTGTCCCACGACTTCAACCCAAATTCCCAGAACGCCTCAAATCGTCCGCAGGCCACCGAACACAGATCGAGCGCCGCCGACCCGTCGCGCCTTACTCCATGCGATCGCAGCGTATATTGCCAATAATAATGGATGTTCCCGTTGTCGCCGCGTTTGTGCGTCGGAAAGCCAGTCGCTACCAAACTGGTCGACAGTTTTTCGATCGTGGAAACATGAATAGGTTTTCCATTCAAAAACGCGCCAGCCCCGCGCATGGTAGAAAACAGTTCGTCGCTGACCGGGTTAAACACCACGCCGACAATCGGCTCGCCATCCAGCAGCAATCCAATCGAAACCGCAAAACACGGATACCCGTGCGCGAAATTCGTGGTCCCGTCCAGCGGATCCACGTGCCATTCATAACGCGACGCCGCCGCCGCGCCGCTCGACCCCTCTTCTGCCACGATCCGATGCTCCGGAAATTCGCGCCGCAGACGTCCCACGATCAACGCCTCCGATCGCTTGTCCGTCTCGGTCACCAAATCGACGTCGCCCTTATAGCTGATTTTCTGCGGACGGCTATGCTCGGCCAGCAACACCGCCCCGGCTTCATGTGCCGCTTCCAGCGCAACTTTAAGAAATTTTTCCATGGGTTTTGAACGGGCTCTCGGCTACTTCGGCGCGGGCGCCGTGAAATATTGCTTGCGATACCGGACCGTGTCGCCGGTATTCACCTTCACCACCAGATGCCGCGTGCTACCCGGCGGCGGCTGCGGCGTCGGATAGTAGCCCAGCAAATATTGGGTCCGCAGTTCGCGATTGATCCGATCGAAAATTCCGTCCAGTTCGCTCACGTTGGTTGGATAGTACATCGCGCCGCCGGTGCTGTCCGTAATCGTCACCATGGCGTGCTCGCCCGCCGTATTCCAGCCCGCATCCGATTTCATCGGCCGCACCACCACCGTATACAGCAGCGCATCCGAAGCAATCGCCGCCCGCCGCGTCGCGTCAAACTTCGATACGCTGGTCGTCTCGCCCGCATCCGTGATGATCACCAGCGCGCGCCGGCGGTCCGCTCCCTGCCGCTTCACCGCTTGCGAACCCAAGACTACCGCATCGTACAGTGCGGTCCCCATATCCGGCGTGGTATCTACCCGCCGCACCGCGTTCTCCAGCACTTTAGGGTCGCTCGAAAAATTGCACAGCTGCACCACTTCGCTGGTGAACGAAAAAACCGCCACGCGATCGTCCGGCCGCACCACTTCTTTTACGAAGCGTTCCGCCGCGTCGCGCTCGATTTTCAATTCGATCGTCGCCGACCCGCTGGTATCCACCAGCAGCGCCAAGTCCAACGGCCGGTTGGTCTGTGGCTCAAACCGCACAATCTTCTGCTCCACATTTTCTTCGAAGAGTTGAAATGCGGTCTGCGGCAATCCGATCACCGGCTCGCCATCGGCGTCGACCACGCTGGCTAGAATGTTCACCAGGTCGGTCTGAATACGGATGGGCTGTTTTTGTTTCTGCGCGGCGGCCGCTTGCGGTTGTGCGTGGGCTTTTTCCAGCAGCCCAATGGCGTCAATCGGCAGGTAAATCGCCGCCAGCACCAGAGCAATCACGCGATAGTTCGATGCCGTCGATTTCGTCGATTTCATCTAGGAGATCGATTCTTTCGGGCGCGAAATGGCTTCCTGCCAGGACTCTTCGCCTTCGGCCCACACCGCGCCGCCCGCGAAATATTCCTTCTTCCAGATCGGCACCACCCGCTTCAGCGTGTCAATCGCGTAGCGGCAAGCGTCAAACGCCGCCGCCCGGTGCGCCGACGTGATCACAATGACCACGCTGGTCTCTCCAATTTCCAGCCGCCCCAGACGGTGCACAATCCCTACGCGATGGATCGGAAATTTCTGGTGGATCTCGGCTCCCATCTCACGAATCTTCGCGTAGGCCATGGTTTCGTAAGATTCGTATTCCAGGTAAAGGGTTCGCTGCCCCTTGAAGTTATTGCGCACGAAGCCGTCGAAGACCACCACCGCGCCATCTTCCGGCGCTTTCAACTGGGCCACCACCTCTTCGGTATCGATGCGTTCGCGCACCAGCAAGAAAATGTCGTCGGAGTGCGCCACCGTCAGCCTCCGCTCACCGGCGGCAGGAACGCCACCTCATCGCCCGTCTCGAGCGGCTGGCGCCAGTCGGCATATTCCTGGTTCACCGACGTCGCAATCGACCCGCGAAATTCCGCCAGCTTCGGAAACCGCCGTCCGTAACGCTCGAACAAATCATCAACCTTCGCGCCGTCCGAAAGCTCCGCCTCTTCCTGCGCCAGGCCGGTAATTTCCTTAAGTTGTCCGAAGAAAAGCACGCGGATTCGCATGAACCCTTATTCTATCGTGCCGCCCGCCGCAACGCGAACGCCCCGCGCAGCGGTGTAAGCGCGCGCCGGAGGGGTCTATCTCGCGGGCGAAGCCGCCAGCCGCGCCACCATCTCGAGCCGTGCCGAGGCCCGCTGCAACGCCGCCGTCAGCGCCTCCGCTTCGCGATCGATCGCTGCGCGATCCATTCGGTCCAACGCCTCGCTCAACCCCGGCATCAGTTCCGCCGCGTATCCGGCATAACTTCCCGGCGCATAAATGGTGTGCTTGTACCACGGCCGGTTGGTCAGTCCCGCCGGATTCAGCAAACTCTGCTCCGTCTCCACCAATTCGCGGTTAATCCTGTCCTGCACCGCCGGTGCGATCGAACCGTGCGCGCTCTGCAACGCCGCCGACGCGTGCGTCGCCGCCATCGTCAGCTGTGACGACGCCTCGACCACCGCCTTGAGCTTCTCGTTGGCTACGCCCGCTTCCTGCGCCCGTGAGCTCATCGCATTCGCCGTCCGCGAAATTTCCCAGGCATACGCCGGATAATCGAACGGCAACACGTCGGCCTCGTCCAGCCGCAGCGTCACCGTCCCCAGCAATTTCGCCAGCGTCGCGTGATACGCAAACGTCGGATCGCCAAATGTTTTCATCCAATAGAAATCGTCATAAATCGAATGATAGACGCCGTAATCTCCAATAAACCCCATATCCAGCGAGGGAATCCCGGCGTGATCGAAAAACGCGCAAAAATCCGAACCCGCACCCAAATCTCCCAACGGGGCGTCCGCCGTCGGCTCCGCTTTCGGCGTCAGCCGCGCCGCCCCGCTGAACTGTCCCTCTGAATTGTTGGAATGTTCCAGCCACACGTCGTAGACGCTGCGCGCGCCAGTAGGATCCGGCACGTCCCGCGCCGCATCGCGAATTAATTCCTTCAGCGATGGCGTCCCCGACCCGCTGAAATTCGGCCCGGCCACTCCCACATCGGTGTTGATATAGGCCACGGCTTTTTCCTGCAGCTCGGCCAAATGCGCTTCCACAAATTCCGTCGAACCAATCAACCCCGGTTCCTCGCCATCCCATTCGCACATCACAATGGTGCGTCGCGGCTTCCATCCCGCCTTCGCCAATTCGCCCAAGGCCCGCGCCGTTTCCAGCATCGCTGCCGTTCCGCTGCCTGGATCCACCGCGCCATACACCCAGGCGTCATGATGATTTCCAAGCATCACCCATTCGTTGTCGGCGGTCCCATGGAGCTTGGCCACCACGTCGTAAATCGGCCGCTGCAGATAATCCACTTCCACCTTCATCCGCAGCGTCGCGTACTCCGATCCCATGTGATAGGTGAACGGCAAGCCGCCTTGCCATCCGCGCGGGACGTGCACTCCGCCCATGTCCGCCAAAATCGCCGCGGCGTCCTGCGCATTGATTGGCAGCGTCGGAATGTGCGCCAGATTTTTCGCTTCCGCCGCGGTCACTCGTTTCGCCCCGCGCGTCGCTCCCACTCCGGACGTCAGCGGATCCCCCGGATAGATTTCGGTGTATTCCACCGAGCCGCGCTGGATCCCGCTCATCGGCCGCCACGGGCCGGTGGGAAACACATCGCCTTGCGCGTAACCGTCGTCGCCCGGATCGGAGTAAATCACCACACCGACCGCCTTGTGTTCTTCGGCCAGCTTGGTTTTGATGCCTCTATAGCAGCGTCCATAACGCGCCAGCACGATTTTCCCCTCCACGCTGATCCCCATCGAGGCCAGCGCGCGATAATCTTCCTGCGTTCCATAATTCACGTAAACAACCGGTGCGGTCACCTCTCCCGACGGCGAAAACGCATTGAACGCACCTACGGCATTGGGGTTCGCGCTGTCTTTATCCACTTCATAGGGACGTTCGGGCGTGGCCAGCCTTTTCTTTTCCGGCGTGACCAGTTCCAGGCTCACTTCGCGCGGCAGGCCCAGCCACGCGCTATAGGTGACGATGTCGGCGTCGAAACCGTAGCTGCGATATTGGTCGCGCAGCCACTCGGCCAGCCGGTGGCTCCCTTCGGTCCCGGCCATGTGCGGTTCGCTGGTGATGTGCCGCAGATTGCTTTCGGCGTGCGCTGGGTCCGGGATCGTGCGCAGTTTCTGTTCCAACTCCCGTTCCGGCTCGACCCGGGGCTTCGTGAACCCGCGGATGGCATGGGTTTCCTGTGCGCGCAGCGGAACCGGACCCACCAACAATCCTGAAACCAGCATCACCGCCGCGCACACTCGCCTCTTGGAAATCCCCATTCGCACCCCGCGTTTTTTCGACGAACGAAAATTCTATCCCATCTGCCATGCTTAACCTGCAGTTCATTCAGTTCGTGTTACTTTATTTTCGACCCCGATGAATGATTCGAACCAACCCTCCGCAGTGGCGAAAGTTGCAGTCCAATTTTGGCTTGAAACTTGTGCTGGTTGCGCCGCGTCTCTAAGCTAAAATGCATTACCACAAATGTTAGGAGCCAGTTAAAAAATGCCGCGGGTCTTAATCTCGGGCGGCACCGGCCTGATCGGTTCCGCGCTCACCGCTGCGCTGCGCGCCGACGGCGTGATCGTCAATCACCTGGTTCGCAGGAAAGAAGCGACCTCGCCCAATGAAGTCGCCTGGACTCCCACCAGCGCCATCGTCGACACTGCCGCCATGGAAGGCTATGACGCGGTGGTGCATCTCGGCGGCGCCAACCTGGCCCAGGGCCGCTGGACCAAATCCCGCAGGCAGATCCTGCGCAACAGCCGCGTCGACACCACCCGCGTGCTCGTCGACGCGCTCGCTCGCCTGCAAAAAAAACCATCCGTTTTTATTTGCGCTTCAGGAGTCGGCTACTACGGCAGCCGCGGCGACGAAATCCTCACCGAAGGAAGCGGCAACGGCAGCGACTTCCTCGGTATGACCTGCCGTGCCTGGGAAGCCGAAGCCACCCGCGCCAATTCCAATGGCATTCGCACGGTCATCGCCCGTTTCGGTGTCATCCTCGCCGCCCACGGGGGCGCACTCCCCGCCATGGTCGCCCCATTCAAGCTCGGCCTCGGCGCCCGCCTCGGCTCCGGCAAACAATGGATGTCCTGGATCACGCTCCCAGATGTCGTTGCGATCCTGTGCTGCGCAATAGAAGTGCCGACCTGGAGCGGCGCCTACAACGTCGTCGCCCCCAGCCCCATACAAAACGCTGAATTCACCCGCGTGCTCGCCAAAGTTCTGCACCGGCCGGCGATTTTGGCCGTCCCCGCCATCCCGCTGCGCCTCGCCCTCGGCGAAATGGCCGATTCGCTCCTCCTCGCCAGCCAGCGCGCCGAACCCGCCAAACTCCAAGCCGCCTCCTACCGCTACCACCAGGAAAATCTCGAAGCCGCCCTCCACGACATGCTCGGCAAGCGCTAATCGCCGCGCCCCAAAATCGCCACAAACAAAATCCGCGTCATCGTCGATTACCCTCAACGCGCATCTAGTCGCGCGCCGTCTGCGCAAGCCTTCGTATCGCGCGCCGCACAATTATTGTTCATCCCCTCTCGCATGACCCCTTCCAAAGTAGGAATCCGCGCCCAGATCAGTTCCATTGCGAGACTTATCCCTGTCATCCGCCCGCTTTTCCAAACCAACGCAAAGCTCTCAGAGAGAAATCGCATTCACTTCGGCTGAATCAACCATCCCTAAGCTTCTGAATCTATTCGCCGCACGCGCCTGGTCCGGCGTCACCGGCACCACCCTCAACGCCACGGCCTATCCCGGCCTGGTTGCGCCGCTCGCCCGCGTCGCCGCCCAGAACTCCTGTTCCGACGACGCCGAAGACTACGTCGACGGCCTCAACACCATTTGCTTCAACCAGTCCAGCGACGGATTCACCACCGGCGTGCTGGCCTTCACCCGCACCATCACCGCCAACGCCGTCGGCGTCACCGTCGGCTCCTCCGCTCCCGCTCAATTCGTCGGCCAAATTCTCGATAGCGACACGCTGTTCCGCAACGATGGCCAGGCGATCTACGCCACACCCGCCGCGTTCGCCAACGCTCAGGGCCAGGGCGCCTACGATCTGGAATCGCTGCTCACTCACGAACTCGGCCACTGGCTCGGCCTCGATCATTCCGGCGTTTTCCGCGCCATCATGTTTCCTCTTGCCCCGCCGCCCGGCCAGTTCATCGGCGATCGTCCTACTCCCACCACCCCAGACGGCCCGCTTGCCGACGATGACCGCACCGCCGCGCGTTTCCTCTACCCTGATCCCAACGATTCCCTAAACGTCGGCGCCATTCGCGGCCAAGTCCTTCCCGCGAATTCATTCGCGCTCGCCACCATCGCGCCCTCGTCGCCCGGCTTTTCCGTCACCGGCGTGGTCGGCGCTCAAGTCGTAGCCGTCGACGCCAGCACCGGCGCCGTTGTCGCCGCTACTCTCGGTGGTTGGAGCTGCGATGCGGCCAATCCACCCACGGTTTTCGACGGCTCCTTCGATCTCGAGCGTCTTCCGCTCAATCGTTCCTACAACCTCTACGCCGAACCGCTCGTCGGCCTCGCCGCGCCCGCAAATTTCAGCTTCGTCTTCGCCGGCCTGTGCTCCAGCAGCGCCTCACCCAACTGCACGGCGCCGCCGGTCAACACCAACTTCAACACCCGCATCTTTTCCGCTTCGCCGTAGCTCTCGCGTTTCAGCTGTCGTGCCAAAAAAAAAGGCCCCCGGGAAATTCCCAGGGGCCTTTCGTTTTCGTCAGTCCGCCGCCGCCTACTGGCTCGGCAAAACTTCCTGCGAGAATCCAATCGTATTCACCGACTTCAACTTCGGCGTTTCCGGCGGCAAGTTCGCCGGACCCAGCGTGAAGTTCAAATCGAAGTGGTAGTCGCGAGGGCTCGGCGGAGCATATACGCCGCTACCCTTGTAGGTTCCCACCGCCTGCCGGTTGTAATAGAAGCTCACCAGTGAACCTTCATAGTGACACACAAGTCCCCACTGCTCAAGGAAGCGCAGGAAGTTGTGTACCCCGCCATCGGTCCCGAAGTCCTGGGTTCCTCCGAATTGCGGGAAGGGGATGCCCTTTCCGCCGATGATCGCCGCGCGATAAGCCGTCGGGTTCGCATTGCGGTGTGTACCGGAGATGTCCTGCGGGAAGGTAAACGAGTTGGCGTCGTTCCAGTTGTTCGAGAGGAACGTCACCGCATCGCCCGCAATCGCCGCGGCTATGCTGTTCGCGGCGGTAAACACGCCGTTGGTTGGCCCATTGTAGTCGCCTTGCACGTACACTGGATTTTCGGCCGCGATGGTCAAACCGCAAGCCACCGGACCGCACGAAGTGCCCAGGTTCAGCACCGAACCATCGATGATTTTCAACGCGCGCCGGAAGAACAACACGCCATTGACGCGCGCGTCCTGCGTACTCGTGTATTGCACATCGGGCCGATTGGGGTGCACGCCGCATACGGCCCGCGACGTCGTCACCGTATTCATATAACCGCCGGCGTTCCACAGTCCGGGCAGCAGGCCCGCCACCGGATTTGCCGGAGCGGTTTCCACGCCACCGTAGACACGTAGAACTCCGTCGCCTTCCAGGTCTTCTCCCTGGTTCAATGCTCCGTCCGGGCAACCGTTGGTCACGTCAGCCGGATTCACAAAATCGTTGAAGCCGAACGATCCAGTGCGCACCGTAGCCGCGTTTGGATCTTTTAGTTCGCTGCGGCGATCGGAAAAATACACGGTGAAGCCGGTGTCCAGGTTATTCAGACCCAGCCCCGTTTGATTGTTCTTCAACCAAGCAGCGAGATTTTTTGCGTCGAGTTCGACGTAGTTCATCACGCCGGCAGCGTAGACCGGCGCGGGGTTCACATCCACTTGCCGGTAAGTCCCTTCGCGCGTGTCGTACAACGCCATCGGCCAGAAGTCCGTAGCCAGATAGCCGGTGCCCAGAAGTCCTGAAATCGTCCCGCAGCCGGTGCCCAGGCCAACCCAGGAAGGATTGTCGCGGACCCGGGCTAACCGGATGACCGCGTTCGGGCTCGGATCCGTGCACAGTGCGTTGATCGTCGCGGTCGCGCTGCCCGCCACCACCGGACCCTGAGCCGGGAAACCCACCGCGCTGCCGGACGGCAAGGTCGGTACTCGACCCACCACCGTCGCATTCGGATAAGTGATGTTCGTGGCGCCGTCCGAACCGATATACGCGCCAGTCGGCGCGATATCCCGTCCGGTGTACCCCAGGTTCAAAATCGTTTGGGTCACGTCGGTCCAGGCTCCGCCCACCGTTTGCGTTTCGATCTTGAGGCAACCTTGAATCGTCGCTTGTCCCGCCAGCATCCAGTAGCCGGTCAACGAGCTATACGCGGTCACGCCGTTCTGCACCGGCAAGGGATATTTGTTTCCCGCCGGCACATTATTTGCCCCGCTCAACCACGCAGGTGCTGCCGCATTGGTTGAAAACGCCAGCGTCTTCAAGTCGATCGGCGCCGTGGCCGTAACGGTATCCAGCGCCATCATGTCTGCGTCGGTGCAGCCGCCGCTCGGGCCGTAATCGTCCAGCATGATCCGCAAACCAGCTTCCGAAAAATATTGCTGCGCAAATTCCGCTGGATTCGCCGCCAGCTCTCCCGGCACCGCTCTGCGGATCAGCGAGATCGGCGTTTGAATTCCGCTCAACGCGGTCGAGGTTAGGTTCAATTGCGCCACGTGGTTGGCCAGTTGCCCGTTGTACGCGCCTTCCACTCCGGTGGTCGTGCTGCCCCATGCGGGGTTAACCGCCGTGCTGATGGCCCCGTATACGCTGTTGCTTCCCGGAGCCGTACTGCCTTCGGTGAACGCTAGCTCACGCCATGATGCATTCGTGTATGGCGCGCCGCCCGGCTCATTGGCCAGCGTCGGGTCCGGCGCCAGCGCGATCGAAACGTTGCCGCCATACGCCGCACCGGCGCCCGTGACCGGCGATCCGTTTTCCAGATTGGTGCGGATTACTTCTCCGGTCGCCGTAACTTTGTCTCCCAGGAACAGCGGGCCCTGGTTCGGAGTCAGCCACAAATTTCCATTGGTATGCGTCCGGCCGCCGAACCCGAACGAAGGTCCATTGAAGAACGCGATGTCCGAGTCCGAATAAATTCCAAATTGAAATACCGGAATGGCCACCACTTGCACCTGCCGGGTCAGCTTCACTTCCGAACCCGTCGCGGTGGTGCGCGCCGATACGGTCAAAGTAAACGGCGTGATCAAGCCCTGCATGCCCGCGTATGGGCTCGGGGGCAGAATGGTCGAGTTGCTCGCCAGCGGGTTGCCGAAGGCGTCTGGCACGAACGTGATTTGGTAGCTCGAAGTTCCCGACCCATTCAGAAACTGGATTCCCGGAATCACTGGAGGAGTCGACGTGATCGTGGCGATGTCCGTCGGCGTCAGCTTGCCGTTGGTCGAGAACGTGGTGCCCACGTCCGAAGTGAGCTGTTCCATGCCCGCTTCCGCGCCATAAAACGCCGACTCGCGGCTCTGGTTGTTGCCGCCCAGCCGCTGATCGGTCATCACCATCCAGCTCATGCCCACCACAATCGCGGACACCAGCAGCAAAATCAGCAGAGCGGTGATTAGCGCCACGCCTTTCTCTCGTTGAACTCTCACAGCGAATCTCCTTTGGTTCGGTTGTGCGGTATGAATTCGCAAATTCCTCATGGCGTGGTCTGTGTCGCGGATGTTTGGAATTGGTTGGTGAAGGCCAAGCTGCGCACGCAAACTTGCGTGCTCAAATTATTGCGGATGAATTCCGGGCTGCTGAGCGCCGTATAGGTATTCTCCGACCGGCCCCCCGCGAAAATATTTACGGCCCGAATCAGTCCCGGCGTGTCCGGAAGGATCGGCGTCGGCGCATTGCCCGGACCCAGCGGGTAGACGCCCACCGCGTCGCTCGACCCGGTCAGGTCGTAGCTGAAGGACAGATCTTCGATCATATCCGCGATGTCGAGCGGCGGATTCGCCGGTGCCGCTGCCGGATAATTCGGATAATTCACCTGCCGGACCAATTGCGGTGCCGCTGGATTCGTAAAATCAACGTAATAGGTGACCATCCAAACTCGGGTAATCGTCGTCGGCGGAAAGACGCCGCCAGGTCCCAGATTGGCCACGGTCCCGTTGGCCTTCCCCGTTTGATTCAGTCCACCGGGATCGCCCGCCCCAAAATTAATCGTGTTTCCGGCTACGCTGGTCACATACTCCAGCGCCGTGCCGTTCTGGTTGTGAAACATGATCAGGTTGCCGGCGGAAATAGGCTGCACCACTCCCGGCATCAAAAAGCACGCCGGAGTCATGGTCACGAACGCGCCCGTCGGGCTGATCACGCCCGCGCAAACTGGCACGGCCGGTGCGGCCTGCACTACCGGAAAGCTGTATAGATGATTGCCCACCGCATCGGCCAGCGTGTCGTCGTTGTACAAGATGTTGATGATGTCGGTGCGGGTCCCCGAGACCAGTGGAAGATTGGTGTTCGGATTGATCGAGGTCGCAAACTGCCCGAGTTGCGAGCCCGGCGTAATCGCCGGAATCGCGGTGTAAGTAGTTGGAAAGGTCCCGGCAATTCCCGGCCGGTTCACCAGCGAAGTCGCGCCGTACGGAATGGTGATCCCGCCTTGCGGAATTCCCTCGCCAGCCTGCGCGATATCCCGGACCATAAAGTGCATTCCGGCCCGCAAGTTTTCCTGGGTGTTGGCCTGCATCGCGATCGCTTGGGTCGCGTGTTGTGCTTGCAGCAGTGCGGCCGTAGCCGCGCCCAGCACCGTGATGGTGACCGCCATTGAGACCATCAGCTCCAGAAGTGAAAATCCGTTTCGACGCTTCATTCCGTGCTCCTCAGAATTCTTAGAAAGATGAGACATAGGTCGTCAGCACGTACTGGCGGGTCCACCGCCCCGCCGTGTAGTCGATCGTAATCACCACCTGCTTCAAGTTCGGCTTGCCCACCACCGTGGTGATCGTGATGGTTCGCTTGAAATTGGTCAGGGGCACCAAAACGTCGTCCGCCGTGCCTAGAATCTTGTCCGGCCCGGGCATGATGATCGAAGCCGGCGGCGCGGCGGTATCGTTCACCGAACCCACCAGCCCGTCCGGTCCCGGCACGGTCAACGCCAGCGGCCCGGGCAAGAACAGCCCCGCCGGATTTCCCACTCCGAAATTCGAAACCTGCGCAAAAGTCGCATTGGCGTTGTACTTCGCCGTAAAAATAGCCTCCGCCGCCTCTTCCGCTTTCTGCTGCGCGATGAAATCGTCTTGCGAGCCTTTCATGTACGCCAGCGAATCGCCCAGCATCGCCGCCAGTCCCAGAATTCCGACCGCCAGTATGCTCATGGCGATCATCGTTTCCATCAGCGTGAAACCGCGCTGCGAATTCTTCTTCGTTTGCCGCATTTTCCTCAGCTCCTTCAAAACTGAAACCAGCGGGCGTCCGCGCCCTTCCAGCCGCGCACCCGGCCCGTGCTGCCCAATACCGTGATGGCCCGCACCGATTGCGGATTGCCCGGCACTCCCAGAAACACGGTGCCGTTAATCGGTTGTAAGGTTGCTGCGCTCACCAATTCGCCATCGCTTTGAAATACCATTCCCGCCGCCGGTCCGCCGACCGTGCCGCCGAATACAATCGCGCCGCTGTTGCCGTACCCGTCGGGCGTATCCACATATCCCGGATACACATAAAATTGCTCCGGAAACTGAATCGGCGTCGTGCTCAGCACCGGGTTCACCGCACCACCATTCGGCGTCAAAAAAGTATTCAGTTCGGTAATCACCACTTCGTACTGCGGTCCGTCAGCTGACGCCACCACCGGAAAAGTCACCTGCACGTAGCGCCGGTTCGCCAGCGAATATTCCCGGGCCTGCCGCAACAGGTCGAGCACTTGCCTCATGCCCGCGTCGTACTTCGCGGATTGAATCGCCGGCTGGAAAGCCCCGATCGCGATCCCGAAAATGATGATGATGATCCCCAGGACCACCGATAGCTCCAGCATCGAGAAGCCCCGCTCCCGCGATCCGTCTCGGTTTCCGCTTCGCATTTCCGGTCCCCTCTGTTTCACGTTTCACCCTCAAATCGCCCTGTATTTCGGCGCACGCTTCGTCTCGTCCGGCGCTAGTAGTGCATTTCACAGGCCAGCGGAGAGTCTCCGTATGTATTCTTATTTACAATGAGTTACACAAGGTCAACCACTAGGCGAGGTTTGCGACTTAAAGAAGCGGGGTAGAAACGTTACATAACATCCGTTGGACTACTGCTGCGTAGGAGACATGAATTTGCGGCTTTTACGGAGGGTCGGAGCAGGACCCGGGAATGAAACCGGCGCCCCGTCCGCGACCAAATCGATGAGATTTATCGCTGCTCCAACTAATCTCGGCTGCGCAGCTTCGACAGCAATCGCAGAATTTCCAGGTACAACCAGATCAACGTAACCATCAAACCGAACGCGCCGTACCACTCCATATATTTCGGCGCGCCGGCCGCCGCCGCGCTTTCAATGAAGTCAAAATCCAGCACCAGATTCAGCGCCGCCACAATCACCACAAACACGCTGAACGCAATTCCAATCGGTCCCGACCCATTAATCGTGGTGAAGTGAATCCCAAAAAATCCCAGAACGATTTGCGCCAGATAAAAAATCGCGATCCCGCCCGTCGCCGCGATAATTCCCAGCTTGAAGTTCTGCGTCACCGGAATCAGTCCGGAGCGGTACGCCAGCAGCAGCGCGAACATCGTTCCAAACGTCAGGCTCACCGCCTGAATCGCAATCCCGTGATAACGCACCTCGAACATCGCCGAGATGCCGCCCAGCACCAACCCTTCCAGCAGCGCATAAATCGGCGCGGTCACCGGCGCCCAGGTTTTCTTGAACATGGTAATCAGCGCAAAAATAAATCCGCCAATCCCGCCGACCAGCAGCATCGGCACCACCGTCTGCGGGTTTCCCGAATCCATGAAAACTTTCCAGGTCCACGCCGCCGTCGCCACCACGCACAACAAAAGGAATCCCGTCTTGTTGACGGTACCCTGCACCGTCATCGCCTCGCCGATACCCACTCCTTCGCCCTGAAACGCCTTCGGGTTCAACGCTGGGTTCGAGGTCCTCATCAAATCCGCCACGGTAGTTCTCCTTTTGCGCGTACCTGCGCTGCAAACTTCCAATCCGGCCCAGGGAAACACAATCCTACCCGAGCCGCGTCAAATTGTCTTGCACCACGGAATTAAACGCAGGATCGAAACGGAAGAGAAAAAATCAGACCAGGATTGGTAGCGCTAACGGGAATCGAACCCGTATTTCAGCCTTGAAAGGGCCGCGTGCTAACCGTTGCACCATAGCGCCGTCGGGGGAATTGAAATGATAACACGGCCGGCCGTTCGCGGCACGCCCGCGTCAACTTCCCTTCGATTTCAGCGCGTAGAGGAAAACGGCGAACGCCAGCAAGCTCAGCACGCCGCGCACTGCGTGCAACCGGCCCCACAACCGCAAAAGACGCTCCGCTTCGGCGGACGTCACATCCAATTCCACGCTTTGCAGCTTTTTGTTCGTCGGGAAAATCACCAGAAATGTGAACGGGATCACCGCAAACAGCAGCGCGCCCCCGACGATCCACGCCGGATCGCGGCTCAACCACGCCGAAAAAAATGCCAGCGCAGATCCCGTGAACGCCAGCGACGCCTGCATCGCGGTTCCGCGCCGGTAGCTCGGCCTCCACTCCGCAATCGCCAAAGCGATTCCGCAGGAAAGCCGCGCCGGCTGTTCCACCGCACTCACGTAAATCGCGGCCCCGGCAAAAATGCCGCAGGCCAGCGTCGCTAGAATTTCCGGAATCATTCGGGCAGCGAACTACAGCCAGCCTTCGCGTTGCCGTAGCATGGCGATGTGCGCCACGTGATGCTTGCCGTGCCACGCGTACAAGGCCAGCGAATCGTCCAGCGACATCGGCTTGGACCATTCCGGATGCCGCATAGTTCGCGCAAATTGCGCCGGGCTCATCGTCCGCAGCGTCTTCACCCAGCGCACGTGCAAGGCCTCCAGCAGTTTCAGCGAAACTTCCACCGGCTCGGTCTTCGCATCCGGCAGCTCCGCCCACTTCGCTTCCAGATAGGTCTTGATCAGCGGTTCATCTTCGGTCAGCGTCAGCTTGAACCGGATGTACGCGTTCATGTGGCTATCGGCCACATGATGCACCACCTGCCGCACCGTCCAGCCGCCCGGCCGGTATGGCGTCTCCAGTTGTTTTTCATTCAGACCGCTCACCGCGTCGCGCAACCGCGCCGGCAATATTTCAATCTGCTCAATGTATCTCGCCCGCAGCTCGTCGGTCAGCGCGCCGTGCCGGTGAAATTTTCCGATGGGATACTGCAGATCAGTTTCAGTTTGCATGGCTGAAATCCTCTCATTTTCTTACAAGTCTGGGCGGGATATTTGCTGCGGGGTGTTGGACGCGGAATCCGTGCTTTCGATTCGTGGCTTTAGCGCGATCTGCTGGTCAGCTCTGGCTGTCCAGATACTCCTCATGCCACGCCATCTGAATCCCTTCCAGCTTCCCCTCATTCGAAAGCTTCGGATCGCCCGTAAATCCCGGCAACTGCGTCACGTACTTATGCAAATCCGTAAAACGCACCGTCAGCGGATCCAATCCCGGATGCGCCTCGGCCAGCTGAATTCCAATCTCCTCGGCGTTGTCCCAATCGAACGTATTCGGCATGGTCTAGTGCTCGGCTTCCTTCGCGTAATTCTTATTCCAATCCGGAATCTCCACCACAATATCCTTGGTCCCGTCCGGCACCAACTGGCAGCCCAACCGCGACTTCGGCGTCACCCCCGGCGCCTCATCCAGCTGATCCAGTTCCGCGTCCGTCGCCTCGTTGCACGAATCCAGCCCCTCATGCACGATCACATGGCACGTCGAACACGCGCAAACCCCGCCGCACGCATGATCCAGCCCTTTGTGAAATCCCTGCGAAATATCCAGAATGCTTCCCGGCAAACCGTCATGCCCGTAGGGAATCTTCGCCGGGTCCACCTCCACCGGCTCGCCGTTCTTGACGAACGTAACCTCATACTTCTTCGTCGCCGGCACAAATTTTGTCTCTTCGATATACGGATTCTGACCACCCATTCGGCCCTGCTCCTCTTGCGACTCGCGTCCAGCCTCTACTCCGCGCTCGCCAAAATCAAATCTAGAACCAAAATCTAAAACCAAGAACTAGAACTCGTCCAGCGACTTCCCCTTCAGCGCCGTCGACAAAGCCCCATTCATCAAAACTTCCGCCAGGTGCTCGGTCGCCGCATTCAACGCGTCGATTTTCTCGCGCATCGCCTTGTAATCGCTGCCTTTCATCGCCGTCCGCAATTCCGCCTCAGACTTCTCGATCGCCACGCGTTCCTCGGCCGTCACCACGCTCGATCCCGCGTTCTTCAACGCCTTATCCGTCGCCGCCAGAATCGAATCCGCTTCGGTCCGCGCCTCAATCACCTGCCGCTCCGCGAAATCCTGTTCCGCGAAATCGATCGACTCCTCGAGCATCCGTTCGATTTCCGTATCGTTCAGCCCGTAGCTCGGCTGCACTTCCACCACGTGCTTCTCGTCGGTCCGCAAATCCTTCGCTGCCACCTGCAAGATTCCATTCGCGTCGATCAGGAATTTCACTTCAATGCGCGCCAAACCCGCCGGCGCCGGAGGAGTCTTCAACTGAAACCGCGCCAGCGACCGGCAATCCTTGGCCAGTTCCCGCTCGCCCTGCAGAATATGCACGTCGATCGCGGTCTGATTATCCACGCCGGTCGTAAACATTTCCTGCGCGCTCGCCGGAATCGTCGAATTCCGCGGAATGATTTTTGCGATCACCCCGCCCATGGTTTCGATCCCCAGCGACAGCGGCGTCACGTCCAGCAGCAACATGGTCTTCACGCCGGACTCCAAAATGTCGGCCTGTACCGCCGCACCGAGCGCCACCACTTCGTCCGGATCGAGTTCGCGGTGCGGCGTACGCTCGAAAAATTCGCCAACCGTTTTCTGCACCAGCGGAATCCGCGTCGACCCGCCCACCAGAACCGCCTCATCGATCTGCGCCGGAGTCAGCTTCGCGTCCGCCAAAGCCAGTTTCGCCGGAGTCATGGTCCGCGCCACAATCGGCCGAATCAAATTCTCGAATTCCGCGCGCTTGATTTCCCGGATATACATGCCCTTAGCGCCCAGCGGATATTCGATCAGCGTCTTCTGTGCCGATGAAAGCTCGTGCTTGGCGCGAATCAAGCTCTTGCGCAAAGTCTGCACATCCTCGCCGCGAGAATCGAGTTCCACGCCAAACTTCGCCTGGATTTCCCGCCGCGCCAAATCCATCAGCGCGTTATCGATGTCATCGCCGCCCAGATGCGTATCGCCATTCGTGGCCAGCACCTGATAAATGTCGCCTTCGGTGGTGCTGATCAATTTCAAAATCGAAATGTCGAACGTCCCGCCGCCAAAATCGTAAACCGCCACATGCCCGCGCTTCTGTTTGTGCAGCCCGTACGCCAGCGCCGCCGCGGTCGGCTCATTCACCAGCCGCAAAACTTCCAAGCCCGCCAGCCGTCCCGCATCCTTGGTCGCCTGCCGCTGCGCGTCGTTGAAATACGCCGGCACCGTAATCACCGCTCGGTCCACCGGTTCCTTGAAATACGCTTCGGCCCACGATTTCAATTCGCGCAAGATAAAAGCCGAAATTTCCGGCGGCGTAAACGACTTCTCGCCCAGGTTCACCCGAATCACGCTGTCGCTCTTGGCATCGATGCGGAACGGAAAAATCCTTAATTCATCTTGAATGTCCGCGACCCCGCGCCCCATCAAACGCTTCACCGAATAAATGGTTAGCTCCGGTTCGGTCAGCAATCGGTCCCGCGCGTCTTCTCCTACAATAATTTTCCCTTTAGCGTCGACGCTCACCACGGACGGCAAGAGCGACGAACCGTACGGCCCCGGAATAGTCTTCGGCGCGCCAGTCTGCGCATCCATGTACGCGACCAGGCTGTACGTCGTCCCCAAATCGATTCCCACTACCCTGCCCATGATTCCCCTTCGACTTTTTTAACTACGCCGCGGCAATTTCCTGCTGCACGCCATCCACTAAATTTCGAATGTAACTTCGTCGGTTCAACACTTCGCTCATCCGCGTCAGCAACGCCGTCCGCTTCGCTTCATCCGCGCCCGAATCGAGTGCCGCATCCCACTGCGCCCCCAGCGCCGCCAGCTCCGCATCCACTTCCGTCAATTTCGCCTGAAAATTTCCCGCGGCCGCATCCAGCCGCCCGCGCAGTAAAGCCACCTCGCCGCCCGACGTCCGCGTCTCGCGCAATTCGTCCAGCCACTCATTCAACTCGAAAACTTCTTCCAGTAATTCCGGCGGCGCCTGCTGCTTGGTGGTCCCTTCCTTGCGCACATTCAGAAATTCCAGCAGATACTCCACCCGCGATAGCGGCTCGCGCAGCGTCCGATACGCATCGTTCAATTCCGACGATCGCTGCAGCGACAAATTCCGCTCGAACTCGCTGGCCCGCACAAAATTGTCCGGATGCAGCTTCCAGCTCAGCATGTGAAACTGCCCATCCAGCGCCGCCGGCTCGATCGTCAACTTTCGCGGCAGTCCAAAAAACGCGAAATAGTCCATGCCCGCGGGCAGCGGCTGAATTTTCCCGCAAGCTCCGCAGAAATGTGTTCCTGAAACCGCGCCCTTGCAGTTCCAGCAGCTGGTTACCGGCACGCCTTCGGCTCTTTTGGTTTGTGGCTGTGAAAGGGGCATCTCGCCTCGTTCCTTAAATCGCCAACACAACGCCCCGGCGCATCGTCATCAACACTTACCCGGAGGCTGGTTCTGATTCAGGTCCCGCGGAATTTCGGTTGAGGTTAGATCGAACTACAACGTGGCTGTTTTACGCCGTGAACGAACTTCCGCACCCGCAACTGCGCGTCGCCTGCGGATTCTGAAACACGAATCCCTGCTTCATCAAATCTTCCTGATAATGCAGCGTCGTGTCGTGCAGGTACAAATAACTCTTTGGATCCACAAAAATCCGCGCCCCGTTTTCTTCGAACACCTTGTCGCGGTTCCGCGCTTCGGTATCGAGCCGCATCGCGTAGCTCAAACCCGAGCATCCGCCGCCCTGCACGCCCACGCGCAGTCCACCCGACTCCGCCGGCACGCCTTCCTTCCCCAGCAATTCCCGGATTTTCTCCGCCGCTCGTTCCGATACGTGAATCATGTCCTCTAAACGCTCCCACCGGTCCCAGCCACTAGCCACTGACAACTAGCCACGGCCTTTGACCAGAACCGTATTTCCCCGCAGCTCGCGGCTTTAGCCGCGACCACTAGCCGAACCGGAAACGGGGCTTTAGCCCCTGAAGCTCCCGCCAGGATTAGTGCGCGGAAGCCGCTTCCACCGTCTTCGCCGCTTCCGGCTCGCCCTGCTTCTTCTTCCAGTCGCCCAGCGCCGCCTTGATCGCATCTTCCGCCAGCACCGAGCAGTGAATCTTGACCGGAGGCAGAGCCAGTTCGCGGACGATGTCCGTGTTCTTGATCGCCAGCGCTTCTTCCACCGTCTTGCCCTTGACCCATTCCGTCGCCAGCGACGAACTCGCGATCGCCGAGCCGCAGCCGAACGTCTTGAACTTGGCTTCTTCAATGACGCGCGTGGTCGGGTTCACCTTCATCTGCAGCTTCATCACGTCGCCGCATTCCGGCGCGCCCACCAGACCAGTCCCCACGTTCGGATCGGCCTTGTCCAGCGAGCCGACGTTGCGGGGGTTGTTGTAGTGCTCGATTACTTTTTCACTGTACGCCATTAGTTCATTCTCCTATCCACCGTTACGGTACTTTCCAAACCTTCGTACAAAATCACTTCTTCCGACAAAGTCACATGCTCGATTGATGCCGATCGTCCTGCGCAAACTTCCTGCAAAGCCTTCGCTACCGCATCTTCACTCAGTTTCAACGTCTCCAAAAATCCGGCAAGTTCTGCCAGCTCACGAAACCGGCGCGAATTGCATGCGCCGCCATCCACATTAGGGGCAAAAAACACATCAAACACCGGTGTGCGTCCGCTGAACGTTCGATGTACGCCGACTGTGCCTTCGTAGATCACGTTCCCCCCTGTTTTGATTTGGATTTATTCCGCTGCCACCTGCCATTTCATCTTGCTGACGTCTACTCCTTCTTTAGCCATTTCGTACAAAGGTGAAAGCTCGCGCAGCCGCGAAACCGTTTCCACCACGCGATTGGCCACGTAGTCCACTTCTTCGTCCGTATTGAAGCGCCCCAACCCGAACCGGATCGAGGTGTGCGCCAAATCTTCACCCACTCCCAGCGCCTTCAACACGTAGCTCGGTTCCAGCGTGGCCGAAGTGCAAGCCGACCCGCTCGAGACCGCGATGTCGTTGATCCCCATCAGCAGCGATTCGCCTTCCACATACGCGAAGCTGATGTTGATGTTGTGCGGCAAGCGATGCTCCATCGAGCCGTTGATGAACGTCTCATCCAGTCGCGACATGATCGACTCCCGCAGCCGTTCGCGCATCTTGAAAAGCTTCGCGCTCTCCGCCACCATTTCCTGACCGGCGATTTCGCAAGCCTTGCCCAACCCGATAATCCCGGTCACGTTCAGCGTCCCCGAACGCATGCCACGCTCGTGCCCGCCGCCGTCGATCTGCGCCGAAAGCTGTACCCGCGGATTCTTGCGCCGCACATACAATGCGCCCACGCCCTTCGGTCCATAAATCTTGTGCGCCGAAATCGACATCAGGTCGATGCCGTCTTTCTGCACGTCCACCGGAATCTTCCCGACGGCCTGCACTCCATCCACGTGAAAGAAAACGCCCTTCTCTTTCGCGATCTTGCCGATTTCCGCCACCGGCTGCACCGTACCGATTTCGTTGTTCGCGTACATGATCGAAATCAGAATCGTTTTCGGCGTAATCGCCTTGCGCAGCTGATCAAGATTGATGCGCCCGTCCTTCTCCACCGGCAAATACGTCACTTCGTAGCCATACTTCTCGAGGCGCTTACAGGTATCGAGCGTCGCCTTATGTTCCGTCACTTGGGTAATAATGTGATTACCCTTTTCGCGGTACATTTCCGCCACGCCCTTGATCGCCAGGTTCGTCGATTCGGTCGCGCCGCTGGTGAACACGATTTCTTTCGGCGTCGCGCCAATCAATTTCGCGATCTGCGCCCGCGCATTCTCCACCGCTTCTTCCGCCACCCAGCCGAATTCATGATTGCGGCTCGCCGCATTCCCGAATTTCTCCGTAAAATAAGGCGTCATGGCCTCAAGCACGCGCGGATCCACCGGCGTGGTCGCATGATTATCAAAATAAATCGGAAGCTTAATCGCCATTCTCAGTCTCCTCACCCCAAATCAAATCGCCCTGCCCAAGCCCAGTTCCTCGCAATTCTCTTCAGACCCTTAACTCCACCATCTCCGACGCCCGAAACTCGTCCGTCATCTGCGAAATCGTAACTTTCCCCAAAACTTCCAAAATACTGTCGTTCACCCGTTTCAACGGCTCGCGAATCGAACAAGTCGTGGTCACATCGCAAGCCCCGCGCGAAGTCACGCACGACGTAATGAACAAGGGCCCCTCGATCGCTCGTATCACATCCAGCGCCGTAATCATCGACGCGTCCCGCGCCAAGGTGTATCCACCGCTCGATCCGTGCCGCGCCGCAACCAACCCGCCCTTCGCCAATTTCTGCAGCACTTTCGCCATCAGCGGCGTGGACATCTTATAGATGTCCGCAATGTCCCCCGCGCTACATGATTCCTCGCGCCGGTGCATGGCCAGATGCTTCAACGCGATCAACCCGTAATCCGCTTTCTTCGACAGCTTCATCATAAGATTATGTGCGACTGATTCGGTCGCATTTAGATTCTAAATCCACTTGCAGGCCGAAGTCAACGAACATTCCTGCTGCAACTCCAATCCTGACAGCACCTTAAACTACGACCAGTATAGTCCGACTGGTCAACCCAACGACAGCGAGAGGCACCAGAACCGCGCTGAACGGCAGTAGAAGGGATTAACCGGCTGCCGAGTTTCCCGTCTCCTAGCCAACTCGATGCCGCCGCCCACCACCTCAATCCTGTAGTTTTTCTTCGCGATGATTTAGAATGCCCTCACGAATGCCATTCGACGCCGGTAACGCGACCTCCAAGCCTGTTACCGCCATTTATCCCGGCTCCTTCGATCCGGTCACCAATGGCCACCTGGATCTCATCACTCGCGCGTCCAATATTTTTGGGAAGCTGATTGTCGCCGTCGCCCACAACCTCGAAAAAGATCCGCTTTTCACTGAAAAGGAACGCGTCGAGATGCTCGAAACCGCGACATTTAAATGGGACAACGTGCAGATCGACGTCTTCGATGGCCTGTTGATGGACTACGCCCGCGCCAAAGGCGCCTCGGTCATCGTTCGCGGCATCCGCGCCGTCTCCGATTACGAATACGAATTGCAGATGGCCATGATGAATCGCAAAATCGAGCCGGACATCGAAACCGTTTTTATGCTGCCCGCCGAGCAGTACAGCTATCTCAGTTCGCGCCTGGTCAAAGAACTGGCGCGCTTCGGCGGCCCGACCAAGGATTTTGTTCCACCCAATGTTCACGAACGCATGAGCACCAAGTTCAAGTAGCGCTGCCCCGGCAGCAGCCGCAAACATTTGCGGTCTAAAATTTGAAGGAGCCACATGGAACAGGCCACAGCTCAAAAATCAGCGGAAGCGATCCAGCTCGCCGACGCCGTCAATCGCATCAACGTCTCGCCGACCATGGCGGTCTTGCAGGAAGCCGAAAAGCTAAAAGCCCAGGGCATCGACGTCGCGGACTTTGGTCCCGGCGAGCCCGATTTTCCCACGCCGGAACACATCAAGCGCGCCGTCATCAAAGCGCTCGACGACAACAAAACCAAATACACGCCGGTCGCCGGAATCTTGCCGTTGCGCCAGGCCATTTGCGACTGGCACAAGGCACAACTCGAATCTTCCTACGCTCCCACGGAGTGCGTCGTCAACGTCGGCGGCAAGCACGCCATCTTCAACGCCGTCTGCGCGCTCATCAATCCCGGCGATGAAGTCATTATCGGCGCGCCCTACTGGGTCAGCTATCCGGACATGGTGAAATATGCCGGCGGCGTGCCCGTCTTCGCCGAAACTCGTGAAAACGACGCCTTCATGCTGCGCGCCTCGGAAATCGAAAAAGTGATGACCCCGAAAACAAAAATGGTCATCGCCAATTCCCCGAGCAATCCCACTGGCGCCGTAATTCCGCCCAACGAATTTGCCCGCATCGAAGATCTCTGCAAGCGCCGCGGCGTCTGGCTGCTCTCCGACGAGTGTTATTCGCACTTCGTCTACAAAGACGCCAAGCCGTTTTCCGTGGCCAGCATCCCCGGCTCAAAAGATCGCCTGATCATCGCCGGCTCGTTCTCCAAGACTTTCGCTATGACCGGCCTGCGACTCGGCTACATACTCGCGCCCAAACCGATCGTGGACGCTATCGCCAAACTGCAAAGTCAGTCCACTTCGAATCCCACTTCGATCATTCAATACGCGGGCCTCGAAGCCATGCGCGGCTCCATGGATTCCGTCCACGAAATGCTCACCGAATACGCCCGCCGTCGCGAACATATTCTCAATGGCCTCCGCGCCATTCCCGGCATCACCTGCGTTGCTCCGATGGGCGCGTTTTACGTATTTCCCAATGTCTCCGCGCACTTCAATCCAAAAATGCCGGACACCACCGCCGTCGCCAAACAGTTGCTCGAACGCGAGCACGTCGCCGTCACTCCCGGCGAAGCCTTCGGCGCTCCCGGATATTTGCGCCTTTCCTACGCCACTTCCATCGATCGCATCGACGAAGGCCTGCGCCGCCTTACGCACTTTTTCGGTAACGCTGCCTAATGTCCAGCCGGGCGCCGCTCTGTCCCGCTCGGCTTGAGCCGGTTTTCAGCCCGCGTCCTTGGGGCGCGCGCAATCTCGCGCCGCTGTTTCCGGAAAAATCCAATCTCGCCGAGCCACTCGGCGAAGCCTGGCTCACCGGCGACGAATGTCGCTTCGCCTCCGGCCCTTTCGCCGGAAAAAAATTGGGTGAAGCGTGGCCAGCAATGTCCGCCGAATGGACCGGGAGCCGCCTCAATTCTCAAGCCGTAACCTTTCCACTCCTTGTTAAATTTCTTTTCTCCCGCGAAAAACTTTCCGTCCAGGTTCATCCCGACGATGCCTACGCCCAAGCGCATGAAAAAGCCGCTGGCGGCCGCGGCAAAACCGAAATGTGGTACGTGGTCGATGCGGAGCAAGGCGCCGAAGTTCTGGTCGGCCTGAATCCCGATGTCACCAAAGAAAGTTTCCGGCGCGCCACCGGCGACGCCTCGGTCGAAGATTCAATTCAACATATTCCGCTGCGCAGCGGCGAAGCGATTTTTGTTCCGGCCGGAACCGTGCACACCCTCGGCGCCGGTTTTGTCCTCTGCGAAATCCAGCAGAGCTCCGACCTCACCTACCGCATTTACGATTACAACCGCCGCGACGCCAACGGAAAAGCCCGCGAGCTGCATCTCGACAAAGCCCTCGACGTCACGCGCTTCGGCCCGCAACTCGGCGGCAAGCTTGATCCCGTCACCGTCGATCGCGGCGGCCTGCAGAAAACTTTCCTCGCCGCCTGCCGCTACTTCGCCACCGAACGCTGGCAGTTCGCCAAGCCCGTCTCCGCCCAGATCTCACACGAACATTTCGAGCTGTGGATTGTCATCCAGGGCGGCGGATCCTTTCGCTCGTCGAACGACTCGGCGCAGTACGCGCCTGCCCAAGTTTGGCTCGTCCCCGCTGGCCTGAACCAATTTGAAATCGCGCCGGAATCCAAAACCACAGTTTTGCGCACCTACGTCCCGGCCGATCTCGCCACTGTCGCCGCCAACTGGACCCGCGAAGGCGTAGCCGAGACTGACTTGAAACGCGTGGTGTTTCCGTGACCAAAACGAAAAAACAAAACAAACTCCCCGCTTGCGCCGTGCTCCTTGCCGGAGGCCGCGGCACCCGCTTCTGGCCGCGCAGCCGCGTCCGCACGCCCAAACAATTGCTGAATATCACCGGCGGCGAAACCATGCTGCGCGAAACCGTCAAGCGCCTGGTCCCCGCTTTCTCCGAACGCAATTGCTGGGTCGTCACCAATACCGAACAAGCTTCAGCAGTTCGCCGCGAGCTCCCGCGCGTTCCCGCTGCTCACGTTCTCGCCGAACCCGTCGGTCGCAACACTGCCGCCGCCATTGCTCTCGCCGCGATTCACCTCGCCCACGCACACGGCGATGCGCTCATGGCCGTCCTTTCTTCCGACTCGCACATCACTGATGTGCATACCTATCGCCGGCTGCTGCGCGTCGCGCTGCAACACGCCTCGGCGCCCGGCCACCTGGTCGTGCTGGGCGTTCCGCCCACCCGCCCCGAAACTGGCTACGGCTACATCGAACGCGGCGAGCCGCTCGCCGGCGCCGAAAATATTTTCGCGGTCCATCGCTTCACCGAAAAGCCCGCGCTCGACGTCGCCCGCGAATATCTCGCCTCCGGAAAGTATTTCTGGAACGCCGGAATGTTCTTCTGGCGCGTCTCCACCTTCCTCGATTTGCTCCACCGTTTCTTACCGGCCACGCACGCCGCGCTCACCACGCTCGCAAAAACGATCGGCACGCGCCGCTACCCCGCCGCGCTAAAGAAAATTTATCCCCAACTCGAAAATATCTCAGTCGATTACGCCATCGTCGAACCCGCCAGCAAAACCAGCGCCCCAAACAGCGGCGCCCCCATCGCCGTCTCCGTCATCCCCGCCGACGTCGGCTGGAGCGACATCGGCTCCTGGGACGCCGTCTACCAAATGCTCGCCCAACCCGGTGCCAACTTTTCCGCCGGCCCCACCTTCACCGAAGACGCCGCCGGAAATTTTTTCTGGTGCCCAAAAAAATTCGTGGCCGCCCTAGGCGTCCACGATATGGTCCTGGTCGAAACCGACGACGCCCTCCTCCTCTGCCCCCGCACCCGCTCCCAGGACGTAGCCAAAATCGTAAAATGGCTCGAACAGCAAAAACGCAATTCCCTCCTCTGACGCATTCGAACGTGCCCTAACTCCGGCGCGCCAACCATATAAGCTCCGATCTTTGTGGCTCGTAGCTTTAGCTACGACATAAAACCGACGGCGCGAAGCGCCTACCTCTCGCGGCGCATTTCCGCGAGCCTTCGTAAAGTCGAAGCGCGACGCATCCGTCTCGCGTCAAAACCCGGCCCGCCATCAGACCGTCGCCAAATTCCGTATTCCTCGACCCGCTCTCTTTCGTCGTCCCGCGCCCCAACCACCAATTTGGCGCTCATCGCCCCGACTTCCCCGCTTCCCGCCGCCTACCCCATCGCTTATACTTTTCTTCCGTGAGCAAACTCATATTCGGCACCGACGGCTGGCGCGCGATCATCGCCGAAGATTTCACCTTCGCCAATGTCCGTACGGTCGCCCACGCCATCGCCCGCTACGTCGTCCGCGCCGAAAAACCCGGCGACGAAGTTCTCGTCGGCTACGACACCCGATTCGGCTCCGACCGTTTCGCCCGCGCCGCCGCCGAAGCCCTCTCCGCCGCCGGAATTCCCGTCGCACTTTCGTCCGCCGCCGCTCCCACTCCGGCCCTCTCGCTCCTCGTCACCTTGCGTAAAGCCGCCGGCGGAATTCAAATCACCGCCAGCCACAATCCATTTCAATGGAATGGCATGAAATACAAAGCGAGCTACGGTAGTTCCGCCTCGCCCTCCATCGTCGCCCAAATCGAACAGGAACTCGCCCGCCTCGAACGCGACGGCGTTCCCGCGCTTCCTCCCCAACCGAAACTGATCAAGTCGTTCGACGTGCGCACTCCCTATCTCGAAACTCTAGCCGGCCTCGTCGACTGGCCCCGCATTCGCGATTCCAAATTTCGTTTCGTCGTCGATCCCATGCACGGCGCCGGCAGCGGCCTGCTGTCCGAACTTTTCCGCCGCCACGACGTGCCCTGCGAAGAAATTCGCGCCGCCCGCGACCCGCTCTTCGGCGGCGTGAATCCCGAACCCATCGAACCTCACATCGCCGCCCTGCGCCGCGCCGTCGTCGATGGCAAATACGACGCCGGTTTCTGCCTCGATGGCGACGCCGACCGCATCGGCGCCATCGATCGCGACGGCTCCTTCGTCACCCCGCACCAGATTTTCTCCATCCTGCTCTGGCATCTCGCCGGAACCAGAAAACTCTCCGGCGACGTCGCCAAAACTTTTTCCACCACCAAAATGATCGACCAGATCGCCGCCAAATTTGGCCGCAAAGTCTGGGAAACCCAGATCGGTTTCAAATACATCTGCGACCGCATGCTTGAAACCGATATCCTCCTCGGCGGCGAAGAAAGCGGCGGCATCGGCACCAAATTGTATTTGCCCGAACGCGACGCCTCCGTGAATTCGCTGCTTCTCGCCGAAGTCATGGCCTGGCACGGCAAGCGTCTCGGCGAGCTCGTCGCCAGGCTGCACCAGGAATTCGGCGAATATCATTACGGCCGCGTCGACCTCCACACCAAAGACGGCCAGAAGGAAAAAGCGCTGCGCTATTTCGCCGACCCCAACCTGAAAACCATTCTCGATTGGCCGGTCACTCGGCGCGAAGACCTCGACGGCGTCAAGGTCTTCATCGGAGACCTCGGCTGGATCCTGGTGCGCGCCTCCGGCACCGAAAAGATGTTGCGCATTTATTCCGAGACGTCGCGCCCAGAAACCACCCGTCGCGCGCTCGACGCCGTCGTCTCGGTCGTCCAAAAACTCTAAACGCTTCGCGCCGGCCATTTCGGTGCCGCACAATTGCCGCAAGGAAGGAGCACATCGATGGAAGTCGTAAACTTCAAAGAAAAGCTAAGCCACGTGAACGAATATTGGAGTCCCAAAATCGTCGGCGAAATAAACGACTCCTACGTCAAAGTCGTGAAATTCCAGGGCGAATTCGTCTGGCACCATCACGACCACGAAGACGAAATGTTTTTGGTCCTGCAGGGCAATATGCGCATGCGTTTTCGGGACCGCGACCAGATCGTCAAACCCGGCGAATTTATTATCGTGCCCAAAGGCGTCGAACACCTGCCGGTCGCCGAGGGGGAAGTCCACGTCGCCCTGTTCGAACCCAAAACAACTCTAAACACCGGAAACGTCGAGAACGAACGCACGCTCCATCAACTCGAACGCATCTAGGCCCGAAATAATTTCGTCCAGCGGAGTCACTTCATGAAGCGCCGTCTTTACACTCTCGACGTTTTCACCACCAAGCAGTTTGCCGGCAATCCGCTCGCCGTCGTCACCGACGGCGACGGCCTCACCACCAAGAGAATGCAGGCCATCGCCCGCGAAATGAATTTGTCGGAGACGGTTTTCATCCAGCGTCCCACCAATAATCGCGCGCTCGCCCGCCTGCGCATTTTCACCACGACGCAGGAGCTTCCGCTCGCCGGACATCCGGTCATCGGCACCTGGTTTCTGCTCGCCGAACTCGGCGTGGTTCCGGCGTCCGAAGGCGCGGTGCACATCCTGCAGCAAACCGGCGCCGGAATTCTTCCGGTCGAATTCACTTTCCACAACGGCCGCCCCGTGCGCGTCACCATGACCCAAAAACCCGCGCGCTTTTCGCGCGCTCCCTTCAGCCGCGCCGCGCTCGCCGCCACTCTCGGCCTCAAGCCCAGCGACCTGGTGCCTTCGCTGCCCATCGAATTCGTTTCCACGGGCATTCCCAATTTGATGGTGCCGGTCACGCGCCGCGCGGTTCTGGCAAAAATTCAAATGAACATGCGTGCGCTCGCGCAACTCATCGCTCCACACGGCACCATGGCCTATTGCTTCGCCATCGAAGGTCGCGGTCGCGTGCGCTCCCGCGGCATGTTGCCCTGGGGTGTCATGGAAGATCCCGCCACCGGCTCGGCCGCCGGCTCGCTCGGCGCCTACCTCGTTCATCACCATTTGCTCAAGCCGGGCGAACGTCTCCTCGTCAATCAGGGAGTCGAAATGCGCCGCCCCAGCGAAATTCACGTCGAAGTCGCCGCGGACAAAGACAAACTCACCCCCAAAGTCAGCGGCTCCGCCGTCCGCATCTTCGAAGGCGAAATCGACGCCTAGCCCGCGTAATTCCTAAATTGGTTTTTGAATTTGAATTCCAGGAAGGTCCGCGGCTAGGCTTTGATAAAAGTTAGGCCGAATGTTTTCACCAAACTAATTCTCCATGCTCTTATACGCCGCATCCAAAATCCCATTCAAAAATCCCGGCGCCTCAGCCGACGAAAACTTCTTCGCCAGCTCCAACGCCTCATCCATCACCACCTTCGGCGGCGCCGTCCCAAATTTCAATTCGTAAATCGCCAAACGCAAAATACTGCGGTCCACCGCCGCCAGCCGCTCCAATTTCCAATTCTCCGCCAGCTTCTCGATCACCTTGTCGCTGGCTTCCGCGTGCGCAATCGCGCCCTCAAAAAGCTGATCCGCAAATTGCTGCGTCGTATCCGAAGCGCTCGCCTGCTTCCAGAAATTTTCTTCCACCTGCGCCGGTTTCCGCCGCGTCATGTCCCACTCAAACAACATCTGCAGCGCAAATTCCCGGGACTTCCTGCGTAAGGTCGCCAAAGTTACCCGCGCCTCGCCTTGCGCTTCGCGCCGCTCGCCGTCTTCGCCTTCGCCGTTCCACCGCCCAACTTGCGCATCAATTGCCCCATCTCGATCGCTCCCAGCCCCGCTTCATATCCTTTATTCCCGCCTTTCAATCCCGCGCGGTCAATCGCCTGCTCCAGAGTGTCGCAGGTCAGCACGCAAAAAATCAGCGGCACTCCGGTATCGAGTTGCGCCAGCTGCACCCCGCGCGCTGTTTCCGAAACTACTACGTCGTAATGCGAAGTTTCCCCGCGCAGGATGCATCCGATGCAAATAATCGAATCGAAGTTTCCGCTCGCCGCCATTTTTTTCGCCGCCAGCGGCAATTCGAAAGCCCCCGGCACCTGCACCACCTGAATCTGTTTTTCTTCCGCCCCGCCGCGTTCCAGCGCGCTCAACGCGCCCGCCAGCAATCGGTCGGTTATAAAAGAGTTGAACTGGCTCACCACCACGCCAATGCGCAACCCCGCCGCGCTCAATCCGCCAGTCGTTTTCACCGGTTTGAATTTTTCCGTGGCCATGGCTCAGCGTCCTTCGAACTTCGCGGGCCGCTTCTCCACAAAAGCTCCCGTGCCTTCGCGCATGTCCGCCGTTGCGCAACACAACCCAAACAGCGTCGCTTCCAGGTACAGCCCTTCTTCCTGCGGCATTTCCATCCCGCGCTCCACCGCTTCCATCGCGTACTGCACCGCAATCGGCGCGTTCGCGATAATTTTTTTCGCGATCGCTTCCGCCGTTGGCAGCAAATCTCCCGGCTCGACCACCCGGTTCACCAATCCAATCCGCAGCGCCTCGTCCGCCGAAATCATCTCGCCGGTCAAAATTAATTCGTGCGCCATCCCTTTGCCCACCAGTCGCGGCAACCGCTGCGACCCGCCATATCCCGGCATGATTCCCAATTTCACTTCTGGCTGCCCCAGCCGCGCCGTCCGGCTCGCGATCCGCATAGTGCAAGCCAGCGCCACTTCGCATCCGCCGCCCAGCGCAAATCCATTGATCGCCGCGATCGACGGCTTACCCAAAGTCTCCAGCCGGTGAATGATTCCTTGTCCCACCAAAGTATATTCGCGCCCACCCACCGGGTTCTGCTGCGCCAATTCCGTAATATCCGCACCCGCAATAAACGCCTTCTCGCCCGCGCCAGTCAGAATCACCATGCGCACCGCCGCATCCGCCCGCACCACACTCAAAATCTCGCCGAACTCTTCCATCGTGCGCCGGTTCAGCGCATTCAATACATTCGGGCGATTGAACGTGATCCGCGCAATCTGGTCCTTCACCTCAAGCAACAAATTTTCGTAAGCCATCGTTTTCCTGTCGTATGAATGAAGCCGAAGGATTTTACCACCTTCGTTGACGCTACGCGCCTGAAGCTCGAATCGCTGCCAAATACCCGAATTCCCGTATCGCCCGAAATCCGTGTTCCTGTTCTCCTGAAGGCCGGAGGATAAGACATGAATAAGTCATACCGCTATATCGGTGCAATTTTTCTCGCCACGGCCTTAACCGCTCCGATCGCGGTGATTGCGGCTCCCGCTCCCCAAGCCGCCGTCCAAGTCCGCGTCTACGACGCGGAGCACAAGGACTATCACAACTGGGACGACCACGAGAACGCCGCGTGGGGCCGCTTCCTGGCTGAAAACCACCGCAAGGACCACGAGTACGCCAAGGCCAACGCCAAAGAACAGCGCGAATATTGGAATTGGCGCCACAGCCATCCCGACTAGAATTTCCCAGACATAAAAAAGCGGCCCGCAATTTAAATGCGGGCCGCTTTTTTATTCTTAAAATCTCTCGCGCGGAAACCTAGGCTGCCAGAGATTCGACGATCACCGCAATCCCCTGCCCGCCGCCGATACACGCGCTGGCCACGCCATATCGCCCGCCGCGCCGCCGCAATTCATACAACAGCGTCAACACCAACCGCGTGCCGCTCGCCGCCAGTGGATGTCCCAACGCAATCGCGCCGCCGTTCACGTTGGTCTTGTCGCGGTTCAACCCCAGAACTTTTTCCACCGCCAGATACTGCGCCGCGAACGCTTCGTTCACTTCCACCAAATCCATCTGCTCGAGTTTCAATCCCGCCACGGCCAGCGCTTTCTGAATCGCCGGCACCGGACCGATTCCCATGATCTGCGGCGGCACGCCGGCCGTCGCGTAACCCACCACCCGCCCCAGCGGCTTCAATCCGCGTTCTTTGGCGACCTTCGCGTGCGTCACCACTACCGCCGCGGCGCCATCCACGATCCCACTTGCGTTCCCCGCCGTCACGATTCCGTCTTTGCGAAACGCCGGTTTCAATCCTTCCAGAATTTCCAGCGTCGTGTCCGGCCGCCGGTGATCGTCTTCCGCCACCACAATCGTCTTTTTGCCTTTCTTCACTTCTACCGGCGCAATCTCCGCCTTCAAATAACAAGAACGAAACGCCGCATCCGCTGCCTGCTGGCTGCGCAGCGCATATTCGTCCGACGCGCGTCGCGTAATCCCCTGCTCGCTCGCCAGATTTTCCGCCGTCTCCGACATGCTGAACCCGCAATACGTGTCGTACAGCCCGGACATCAGCGAATCTTCCAGCTTCCCTTCGCCCAAACGAAATCCGGTCCGCGCCCCGCGAATCACATGCGGGCACTGCGACATATTTTCCATCCCGCCGGCCAAAACCATCTTCGCTTCGCCCAGCAAAATGCGCTGCGCCGCCTGCGTGATCGATTCCATCCCCGACCCGCACAAGCGGTTCACCGTCACCGCCGGCGTTTCAATCGGCAATCCCGCTTTCAGCCCCACGTGCCGCGCGCCGTACAGCGCGTCCGCGCTGGTCTGCATCACGTTGCCAAAAACCACGTGGTCAAATTCGTTCGGGTCCACCTTCGCGCGCCGAATCGCTTCCTTGCTCGCCACCGCCCCCAGCTCCAGCGCGTTCGTATCGTCGAACGCCCCCATATACCGGATCATCGGCGTGCGTGCGCCTTCCAGAATCACCGCATCAGTCGTAAACATTTTCCCTCTCGATCGATTTTAGAATTGCGAAGCAGGTCAACAGTCTAATGAATATTTTGGCACTACGGCGTCAAAAGCGCCACCAGCGTATCTCCGCCGCGCTGCCGCGCCTCTTCCAATCCGGACTCGGCCCGATTGATCCACTCCGTCACCCGATCTTCCGTCTCATCGCCCGGCCGCGCCGAAGCTTCCGCCACTACCGCGCTGATCGTCAATTCCGGCGTGCCCCACGTAGGCCGCACCGTCGCCGCCGTCTGCCGCAATTTATCTGCGAGATTCAACGCGTTGTCGATCGCCGTATCCGGCAGAATAAAAACCAAAGACCACGCCGTATATTTCACCGCGATGTCCGTCTGCCGCACCGACGAGGCCAGCGCCCGCGCCAGCTGCTCGATATAGCGATCCACGGCCGAATCGCCGTGCTGCCGCAACAATTCTCCGCCGCGATCCACATGCAGCACGATCAACGAGATCGGCGTGTTCTGCGCCCGCGCCCGATTCGATTCCACCAGCAAACAATCAATGTACGCTCCGCGGCTCAGCAGCCCGGTTTTTTCATCCGCCACTGCCAGTGATCGCACCAGCGAACGCAACCGCGTGTGATTCACCGACAAAACCAGCTGGTCGCCCACCGCCTGCAAAAAGAAACTTTCGTTCGGCTTCCATTTCCGCGCCTTGGAATCGCCGATCAGCAGCGCGCCCGACTGCGCCTGCGTCTCCTTGTCCGTCAGCATCACGCCCAACGCCGACTCCAGGCCCACGTCGCGCAGGCTCGACATATTCGTCGCATGCAGTTCGAACCCGCCCAGCGAATCCGGCGTCACCTGCGAAATTAATCCCACCACATTCGATATTTTCCCCGGCCCAACCGTCGGCACGCCCGGTGACGAATATTCCGACGTCAGCTGCATCCCATCCCCCGCCGCTCCCACCGCGATCAGGCAGCGCGTCGCCATCAGATGTTTGCCCACACCGGAAGCCGTCGCCGTCAGCACTTCGCGTGGCGTTCCTTGCCGGTACATCAGCCGGTTGATCTCCGCGATCGCCGCCAAATCCCGGTGCGTATCCGCCGGTGACGGCACTGCGGCCGCCGGCGTTTCGTAAGCTTCCAATCGCTGCGCCGGCTGTTGCGGTGGTGGAGCAGTAGCAGTCGGCTGCGCCACGGGCGCCGGCTTCGGCCCTCCCTTCCGCGCGCCTTTCGGCCACCAGTTCGCGCGTTCATACAACGCGCGCAGCCTCTCGTTTTTTTCTTCTTCGCCTGGAAAAAGTTCCGCGATCCGCTCGAGCCGCTCCACGGCTTTGCTCTGCAGCGAGTACTGCAAGAATATTTCCACCTGCACGATCAAATCTTCCAGCGCCTGCTGTGCCCGGATCTCTTCCGGCACCACTGTCGGATTCGTGGAAGGATCGCGTCCCGCTCCGGTAAATCCCTCGGTCCGCGTCGAAAACGACGCAGCCTTCGCCGCCCGCGCCATAATATTTTGCAGAAATGCCGGGTCCGCCCGGCCCTCCAGCTTCGCGATCCGCTCCTGATTCCGGTAATCGTACGGATCGATATCCACCAGCCGGTCCAGCGTCTCGCAGGCATGCTTCAATTGGTCCGCGATCAGATACAAATCGAAGAGCCGCACCAGCGCGTCGAAATATTTCGTTTCGCGATTCAGCTCTTCATATAATTTCGCCACTACTTCCGCCACCGGCAGCGATTCCGGATAGGTCGTCGCCAGCCGGTCGGCCTGGATCGCAAACTCGCCGTCTTTGCGCAACGCGCGCATCGTTTCCTTAGTCTGCACCAGGATCGCGGCGGCCTTCACATCTTCATTCATCCGCACGTACGCCGCGGCCAGTTCGAAAAATTTCGTAAACCCTTCCGGCTTTTGTTTGTAATACGCGTCGAACTGCTCTTTGGCCTGGTCCAGCCTTCCTGTCCGCAGCAGCGCTTCGCCGTACAGCGCCAGGAACGAAGATTCCGTTTCGTGCGCCGCCATCGGCTCCAGCAGCAGCGCCGCGCTTTCCGCATCACCCTTGCGCAATTTTCCTTCGGCGAAAAGCAGCGTGGCAATCCGGTCTTGCGGAGAGATCTGATGGGCCCGGCCAAAATATTCCACGGCGCTATCCAGCGCGTTCGATCCCAGCAGCAATTGCCCGGCGCGCAAAAAGCTTCGCGTCGCCAGGTCCGCGATACGCAACGCCTCGGCCGCTTCGCCCAGCACGATGTGCCGCTGCGGATTTTCCGGATCCAGCACCGCCATCGCTTCGTAACAGGCCAGCTCTTCGATCCCGCGGTGTTCGCCCTGATACAGCGTCGCCGCCATGGTGAATTGCTCGATCGCTTCCGACGTGCGATTTTGTTTTTGCAGCAGGGTGGCGTAGCGCATTAACCGGTCGGGAGGCTGCGCGAACGGGCGCAGGAATCGCAGGAATATGGCCGACGCTTTCGCGCCGTCTCCGCCTTCCACCAGGCGGTCGAATTGAATTCCATAATATTGCGCGGCCTGGGCCGGCTCGTTCAGACGGGTGTAGATATCCGCCAGCGCCTGTAGCGCCTCGCTATTCGCCGGCGCTTCTTCCAGCACCGCTTGGTACTCGGTCACGGCTTCGCGAAGCTTGTTTTTCTCCAGGCTGCGTCGCGCCCGTTCGAGGTGTTTGTTAAGGTCCAGGGCCATGGGTTGCGTCGATCGGGTCTTACGGGCTTGCTGGGGAAGTCCGGCCGCGAGCTGCTCCGCAAATAAATTTGCGGCTCCCGATTTTCTTCGCGGCTTGATTATCCACTATATACCGGACCGCAACCCGCCCCCCCAATCAAATCCCGCTGCAGTTCCGAAGATATACGGAGCAAGTGTCAGAGGTAGGGGCTTGAATCAGCTGCTGCAAGGTTGAGGGGTCTGTCATCCCGAAGCGCCGCGAGGGATCTGCTTTTCGCGAGCAACCAGCAACATCATTCGCGAAGGCGGCGCTTTTTAGGGGATCGGAGCTTTAGCTCCGACATAAATTCTCGGTTTTCAGTGGGCTTCAGCCCCGGAGGACAAGCTTTAGATAGCAGAAACGGATCGATCCGAACGGGCACCATTCGCTTCGGAAGGGCGGGGCTTCAGCCCCGCCAAAAAAAATGCCGTTCGTCCCCTACCGCTTGCGCGCCTTCTGCGCAAGCCTTCGTCCACCGCTACCACCCTCGATCCGCCTACGCGGCTCCCGCAGTCGCCCGCCCGCGCGCCTCGTTCGGCAACGATTTCACCGTCGACCGAATCGTCCGCAACGACAATCCACTCCTCACCAATCCCAAAAATCCCAAAAATATAAACGGTATCGTCAGCGCCAAAAAGGCGAAAATCGAAAAGCTCGTCGCCGTGGTCTTATCCACCTGGAACACACTCAGCCCCAGGACGCAAAAAAACTGGTACGACCCCACATTCGCCGGCGCATTCGGCAGCGACACTCCCAAATTAATAACCAGCAGCACCACGATCGCCGCCAAAAATGGCAGCCTCAATCCGTAAGCCTCCATCATCGCCCACAGCCCCAGCACCTGGCACCCCGGCAAAAATAACGACGCCAGCACCGCCGGATAAAAACTCACCGCCGTGCCCATCGAATGCAGCCCCAGCAGCGCCCGCATCAACGGGCTCGGCAATCGCCGCGGCCCCTGCCCAAAATCCGGGTTCTGCGACAGTTTCACTTCTAGGAAATAAATCACCACCACCACAATCGCCAGCAGCACCAGCGTCACAATGCCCAGCGTGTCCGCCACTTTCCGAAAACGCCTCGGCAAATCCACCAAAAGCGACACCACGCCCAGCGATGCCGTCGCGATCACTAGGTCCACCAATCGCTCCACGCCCACCGACCCGAAAACTTTCCCCAGCGTGATTCCTTCCGAATTCGACAGCAAATAACTCCGCAGCAATTCTCCGGGCCGCAGCGGAAAAATCAGATTCGCAAAAAGCCCCGCGTACACCGCGCGAATCGCGTGCGTCAGTTTCACCTTTCCAAACGGATGCAGCAGCCATTTCCAGCGCAGCGCCTGCACCCCGTAACTCAGCACGTCGAATCCCATCCCGACCAAAACCCATTTCCAATCCACCCGCGCCAGTTCGCGCAGCGCCTGCACGATGTGAAAATCGTGCAGCACCCAGCCCAGCGCCAATACCGCCAGCACATACCCAACAATCCGCAAAATTTGTGATTTTTTTTCCGGCGGAATCACCGGCAGAATTCCTGACGCAGCGGCAACAGGCGTAGCGCCCGAAGTCCCGCCACCATCCCCTGGCTTGTCAGCTTGAGGAACTGTATTCAACGAGTCGTTTCCTGTAGGGTCATGATCGCAACACGTTTCGCAGTAGACTCAAAAAAAACTCAGGATCGTTTTCCGTTAAGGCGCGCAGTTTCAGCTTGGCCCGCGCCGCGTCGGACTCGCACCCTTCGCTACTGACTCTCCTCCCCGATCGCATTGCGCGGGGTATCCAGGCCCCGTTTCGGCGCAATTTCCGGGAGGCGGCGCCGCAAACCGGCTACAGCCTACGACATCCCCTTCCTCCATTCAATAAATGACTCACCGTATCTGCCTCGAAGTAACACCCTCGCACCTTCCCCAAAACGTACCGGCGCGATCAAGATTCGAAAGGGCGGGGCTTCCGCTCCGCCGTCGACGCCGCGCACTTCAAGGGCTCTAGCCCCTGCAGCCGAGTCTGCGCTTTTTGGTCAATCCCGCGGGCTCAACGATCGAGCTTTGCCGCCCTCTATTGCTTTCCCATAGAACCTGTGCCATCTTAATATGGTAATCCCATAGGAGCACTCGTCGCTCATGCCGCCCAAAAATGACGTCTGGCAGGGCACCCTGGCCCTGATGATTCTGAAAACTCTCGAAGCGCTCGGCCCGCTCCACGGCTACGGCATCGCCCGCCGCATCGAGCAAACCAGCGGCAACCGCCTCGCCGTGAACTACGGCACCATTTACCCGGCCCTCCTGAAACTCGAACAGGAAAACTACATCCAGTCCGAATGGGGCCAGTCCGACAACAATCGCCGCGCGAAATTCTACAAACTCACCCGCGCCGGCCACAAGCAGCTTCGCCAGGAAGCCCGCGACTGGGAGCAGACCACCGCCATCCTCGCCCGTTTCCTGACTCCCGATTCCGGATCCTGATTCGTCGCGGTACCGCGAGGAACAAGAATGAAATCGCTAAACAAATGGCTTTCACGCTTCGCCGGCGCGTTTAACAAAAACGCCAACGAACGCGATCTCGCCGACGAATTCGAATCGCACTTCCAACTCCACGTCGATGACAATCTGCGCGCCGGCCTGTCCCCCGCCGAAGCCCGCCGCCAGGCCATCTTGAAATTCGGCGGCGTCGAATCATCCAAAGAAGCCGTCCGCGACCGCCGCGGCCTCCCCTTCCTCGAAACTCTTTTGCAGGACGTCCGTTTCGCTTTCCGCATGCTCCGCAAAAATCCCGGCTTCACCGCCATCGCGGTTCTCACTCTCGCGCTCGGCATCGGAGCCAGCACCGCCGTCTTCAGCCTGGTCAACGCCGTCCTGCTGAAGCCGCTTCCCTACCCGCACTCCGAACGCATCGTTTTCCCCTGGCGCCAGCCGCCGCCGGGCACCAACTTCGGCTACGGTGACATTCCCTGGAGCCGCGTCGGCTTCAATCTTTTCTCGCGCGAGGCAAAAACTTTCGAAGCCGTCGGCGCTTTCCAAAGCGATTCATTCAATCTTACCGGCGCGGGAGATCCCGAGCGCCTCGACGGTCTCCGCGCCTCCTCCGGTTTTTTTCCCGCGCTCGGCATCTCGCCAATTCTCGGCCGCACCTACTCGCCCGAAGAAGACCAGCCCGGCCGCGCCCAAACCGTCGTCCTCGGCTATCAGATCTGGCGCGACAAATTTGGCGCCGACCCGGCCATCCTCGGCCGCTCTTTAAATCTGAACGGCGAAACCTACCAGGTGATCGGCGTCATGCCCCCGGGTTTCGTTTTTCCCCGCGCCGAAGAAATGCCCGGCAGCTTCACCTTTGCCCGCCAGGTTCAGATCTGGGTTCCGCTCGCTCTCGATCCCGGCCCGCCGGTTCGCGCCGAAGACGACGAACTCGCGGTCGTCGCCCGTTTGCGCCCCGGCGCCACCCTCGCGCAAGGCCAGGCCGAAATGAACGTCATGGCTAAGCGTATCGAAACCATTTTCCCCCGCGGCAAAGGCTGGTTCGAATCGCGCGTCACTCCCATTTCGCAGCAGCTCGCCGGCGACACGCGTCGTCCGCTGTTGCTCATTCTCGCCGCGGTCGGCGTCGTTCTGCTCATCGCCTGCTCCAACGTCGCCAGCCTGCTGCTCACCCGCTCCCTCGGCCGCAAACGCGAATTCACCCTTCGCGCTGCGCTCGGCGCCAACAATCACCGCCTGATCCGCCAGCTGCTCACTGAAAGTCTGCTCCTCGCATCTTTCAGCGGACTCCTCGGCCTGCTGCTCGCCGACGCCGCGATTCATTTCGGGAAAGCGCTCGGCCCCAACATCCCGCGCCTCGCCGAAACCACTCTCGATCTTCGCGTCCTCGCTTTTGCGCTCGGAGTTTCTTTCGCCGCTGGAATTCTCTTCGGCCTGGCTCCGGCCATCTCCGCCAGCCGCAAAAATCTCACCGAGTCTCTAAAAGCAGGGGGCCAGCGCACCGGCGAAAGTCACGCCAACGCCAAATTCCGCAACGCGCTGCTCGTCTCCGAAGTCGCGCTCGCCTTGGTCCTGGTCATCGCCGCCGCGCTCCTCACCCAAACCTTTCTGCATCTGCTGCGCGTCGATCCCGGATTCAATCCTTCGCGCACGCTCACTTTCCAACTTTCCCTCCCCTCCGCGAAATATCCGGACCAAGCCCACATCGTCACCCTGTATCAATCCGCGCTCCACCAACTCCAGGATCTTCCCGGTGTCGAATCCGCCGCCATCGTTTCCACCGTTCCGTTGGGCGGCCCCACCCAAAGCACTGGGGTGCGCATTCCCGATCACCCCGCCCGCGACTCGAGCGGTGGTCCATTTGCCAACTACACCATGGCGTCGCCCGGATATTTTTCTGCCGCCGGCACTACTCTCCTGCGCGGCCGCGATTTCACCGAAGCCGATACCGCCACTTCCCTGCCCGTGACTGTCATCAACAACGCCATGGCCAAAAGTTTCTGGCCCAACTCCGACGCTATCGGCAAGCAAATCGGCCCCGGCAGTCTTCTCTATCCCGCGGCCACCGTCATCGGCATCGTAGCGGACACCAAACGCCTCTCCTTGCGCGAAAAACCCGATCCCGAAATGTTCGTGCCTTACACCCAAAAAGTTTGGCCGTCGCTGCTGACCATGGACGTCGTGCTGCGCACCAAAAACGATCCGGCCGCGGTCACCGCCGCCGCACGTGCAGCGATTCACTCCGTCGATTCGGATTTGCCACTCGCGAATGTCTCTACCCTCGCCACTCTGGTCGATGATTCGGTAATCCAGCAGCGCTTCGCCATGTACGTCATCGGCGCCTTCGGCGCGCTCGCGCTGCTCCTTGCCTCCATCGGCATGTACGGCGTCATTTCTTACTCCACCACGCAGCGCACCCAGGAAATTGGCATCCGCCTCGCGCTCGGCGCGCAACGCCGCGACGTCATGGCCATGGTTCTCGCTCACGGCGGCCGCCTCGCCGCTCTCGGCATCACCATCGGTCTCGTCGCCGCGCTGGCCCTCGCTCGCACCCTGGCCAGCTTTCTATACGGCGTGCAACCCGCCGACCCCATCACCTTCGCCGCAGTAGCTCTGCTGCTCTGCGCCGTCGCGCTCCTGGCCTGCTACCTCCCAGCCCGCCGCGCCATGCGCGTCGACCCCACCGTAGCCCTGCGCTACGAGTGAAGAAAGTTCCGGAGCGCCGTAGGCGCGGGAGAAGCTAGCCAGCCCGTAAGGGCTGGGTAAACAGGGGCGAGTCATTCGAGCGCCACAGGTGCGACACGGCCTTTGTTCCGCGAACCGCGCACGCATTCTGCTTTTTTTTTGACGAGGAACAAAAATGAATCTGCTTCACAAATGGCTTTCACAATTTCGCGCCACCTTCCATCAAACCACCCACGATCGCGAACTCGCCGAAGAAATCGAATCCCACCTGCAACTGCACATCGACGACAACCTCCGCGCCGGCCTGCCTCCCGCCGAAGCCCGCCGCCAAGCCCTCCTGAAATTCGGCGGCGTCGAATCCGCCAAGGAAGCCTATCGTGATCGCCGCGGTCTCCCCTTTCTCGAAGTCGCTCAACAAGATTTCCGCTTTGCCTTCCGCTCGCTCCGCAAAAATCCGGGCTTCGCTGCCGTCGTCATCCTCACTCTCGCTCTCGGCATCGGCGCCAACACCGCCATCTTCACCGTCGTCAATTCCGTCCTGCTTCGCCCGCTGCCCTACGCCGCGCCGGAAAATCTGGTCACCACCAATTCCAATCAATCGCTTCCGGACCTCGAAGATATCCGCGCCCGCGCCCAATCCTTCGAATCGATCGGCGCCAACGCCACGCAAAGCCTCGACTACACCGGCGAATCCGATCCCATCCAGATTCACGCCATACTTTCCGACTCGCAACTTTTCCCCACGCTCGGCGCGCATCCGCTCCTCGGACGCCTGATCTCTTCCGGCGAAGATCAATACGGCAGCGCGCGTGTCGTGCTGCTCAGCCACGCGTTTTGGGCCCAGCATTTCGCCGGCGATCCCGCCGCCATCGGCAAATTCATCCCGCTGAGCGGCAATCTCTACCAAATTATCGGAGTCATGCCCGCGGATTTTTGGCTGCAAGGCAAACCGGCGGACGTCTACGCCTCGCTGCGCGTGGTCTACCCCGCCGCCGCGCGCGAACGCGGCGTTCATTTCATGATCACCTACATGCGGCTCAAGCCCGGCGTCAGCCTCGCCCAAGCCCAATCCGAAATGGCCGGAATCGACGCCGCCCTTGGTCAGCAATATCCTGAACATGACGCCGGCCGCGTCCACCGCCTCATTCCTCTGCTCCAAAGCATCGTCGGCGACTCCCGTCCGACTCTTCTGCTTTTGCTTTCCGCCGTAGGTTTGGTCCTGGTGATTTCCTGCGTGAATTTCGCCAGCCTGCTGCTGGCCCGCGCCGCCGCGCGCCGCCGCGAAATCGTAATTCGTTCCAGCCTGGGTGCCGGAACCTTCCGTCTGGTCCGTCAGATGCTCGCCGAAAGCCTGCTGCTTTCGCTTCTCGGTGGCGCCGCCGGACTGCTGCTCGGCAATTGGGGCATCAAGCTTTTGCTCTGGTTCAAGCCCGATAATCTTCCGCGTCTCGCCACCACGCACATCGACGCTCGCGTCCTCGCCTTCACCTTTTTCATTTCGCTGTTCACCGGAATCGTCTTCGGCCTGATTCCCGCCATTCACGCCTCGCGTCTCGACATCAATTCCGGCCTGAAAGAAGCCGGCCGCACCGGCGCCGGCGGCACCGCCAGCCTTCGTCTCCGCCGCCTGCTCGTCGTCACCGAACTTTCGCTCGCCATCGTCTTGCTGATCAGCGCCGGTCTGCTGCTTCGCAGCTTCGCCCGCCTCGCGTCGGTTCCGCCCGGCGTCGCACCCGAAAATATCGTGACCATGCGCGTCGAGCTTCCCGCCACCCGCTACGAAAAAATTCCGCCCCAGCTCCAATTCCGCACCGCGCTGCTCAATTCGCTCAACGCGCTTCCCGCCGTGCAGGCTGCCATGATCAGCGAACTGCCCATGAGCGGCGAAACCGTCTCGCACGATCTCGCCATCGAATCGCGACCCTCCATCAAACCCGGTGACGAACCCGATTCCGACGCCCGCTCCGTCCTCGGCGATTATTTCCAGATCATGGGCGTCCCCATCCTGCAGGGCCGCGCCTTCAATTCCAACGATCGCGTTGATTCACCCACCGTCGCCATCGTCAACCAGACTTTCGCCCGCCGGTTTTTCCCCCACCAAAATCCCGTCGGCCAGCGCATCGGCTGGGCCCACGACGATCCTCCCAACTGGAAAACCATTATCGGCGTAGCCGGTGACGTCAAACATTTCGGCCTCGACCAACCCGAAAGGCCCGCCGTCTACGATCTCTATTCCCAGAATAATGAATCCTGGAAACGCTGGATGACCCTCGTCCTCCGCAGTCCGCGCGATGCCGCCGACGTCATCGCCGCCGCCAAGCAGCAAATCTGGGCCCTCGACAAATCTCTGCCGCCCACCGACGTCCGCACCATGGACGCGGTCATTTCCCTTTCCACCGCGCCGCAGAAATTCAATCTCACCCTGCTCGCGATTTTCGCCGCCATCTCCCTGGCTCTCGCCGCGATCGGAGTATTCGGCGTCGTCTCCTACTCCGTCACGCAACGCACCCAGGAATTCGGCATCCGCCTCGCCGTCGGCGCTCAACGCGCGGACATCCTCCGCCTCACCTTCAGCGAAGCCGCTCGCCTCGCCGCCGCCGGAGTCGTGATCGGACTAGCCGGCGCCGCCGTCCTCACCCAATTCATGTCGACCCTGCTTTTCGGCGTCAGCCCCCACGACCCGCTAACCTTTATATGCGTCGCCGCGTTCCTGCTCGCCGTGGCCGGTGCCGCCTGCATCATCCCCGCGAGACGCGCCATCCAGGTCGACCCCATCACCGCCCTGCGCTACGAATAGCGAATTGCTGCGATGCGCCAAAAAAAAAACGGCCGCGAGATCCTCGCGGCCGTCGATCCATCTTCCCAAGCGCTTCGTCTTGCTGAAAAACTAGGCCACCTGCTTCTTGCGCAATCCCAGCACTCCCGCCAGCCCCAAGCCCAGCATCAGCAAACTTGCCGGCTCCGGCATCGACGTCGACGTTCCGGTTACCGTGGCATCCCCGCCCAGGAAAGATTTCCCGGGGTTGCCGTTCTTGAAGATCGCCCCACCGCCAATCGTAAATACCCCGGTCGACAGCACGAACGGCCCATCGCCAGAGAACAACTGCGGGCCAATGAAACTGATTATCTTCGTGACGCCCTTCTTGTTGGTGAAGGTTACGTCGAAGAGGCCGCCGTCCGAGTCACTGTCATCAAAGAACGTAATTTCGGCGTCCCCGATCGTTTTCCCCGTCGCCGTTATGGTCAGCGGCGCGAACGTGTCCAGCGAATTCAAAGTGCTGGGCTCCGTAAATGACAGATCGAACTTCTTGCCCGCCCCGCTCACCGTATAGGTCACGCTATCCGCAAACGCCGCAGTGCAGGTCAGAAATAACATTGCCGCCGCAATAAAGAATGTTTTCCGCATCGCCCTCTCCGAACTTCGGTATTACCCCAAGACTCCAGTGCACGTCAGGGTCCACAATTCCCCTAATGAAACTAGGTTACATCCTCCAAGACATGTGCAAAACTTTGGTACATTTAGGAATTCGCCGGTATCAACTCATCACGTCGAATTTCAGCAACGTTTCATTCCTTTCCAAGTATCCAATAATGTTAGTCAGATTTACATAGGGTGAACCTGGTACGTTTCATGAGCCGGCTCAGAAATTTTCGCCGTCGCTTCGCCATTTCCGCAAAAATCCTGGTCGCCTCACAGCGCGCCAAGCCTCTCCAGCGTTTCCATCGCGAGTTGCTGCGTCAGCTCCCCCGCCGGAAGCTCGCGCGCCAGCTGCGCGGCCTGTCCGGCCCAGTAAGCAGTGAAATCATTCGACCCAGTCGTCGCGCATTTCGCCCGCAGCGGGGCCATCGCGCCGGCCGCGAGCGGAAATTCCGGCGCGCCCTCCGCCATCGGGCCCACCTCCCGGATCACGCGATTCACAATCCCGCGCGCCGGCCGCCCCGTAAAAACATTCGTCAGCGCGGTTTGATTGTCCTTAGCCTTCCGCAACGCCGCCCGATACGCCGCACTGATCTTGGCCTCCGGGCAAAACAAATACGCGGTCCCCAGCTGCACCGCCGCGGCCTCCAGCGCAAACGCCGCCACAATTCCGCGCGCATCGGCGATACCACCCGCCGCGATCACTGGCACTTTCACCGCGTCGACCACCTGCGGCACCAGCGCCATGGTCCCGGCCTGCGTCGAAATATCGTCACTCAGAAAATTGCCTCGGTGCCCGCCAGCTTCATACCCCTGCGCGATAATCGCGTCGCATCCGCGATCCTCCAGCCAACGCGCCTCATCCACCGAAGTGGCCGACGCAATAATCTTCATCCCCGCATCGCGGACTCGGCGCTGCAGCTTCTCCTCCGGCAGGCCAAAATGAAAACTGACCACCTCCGGCCGCAGCTCGACCACCAGCTCGCACGCCTGCTCGTCGAAAGGCGCGCGGCTCGCGCCGGCCACCGACTCGTTCGGATCGAGCCCCAGCTCGACGTAATAACGCTGTAGGCGCTGTCTCCACGCCGCTTCGCGCGCAGCGTCCACCCGCGGCGGCGTGTGGCAAAAGAAATTCAAATTGATCGGCCGTTTGGTCTGCCGCCGAATCGTTTCCACTTCCGCGCGGATTTGCTCCGCGCTCAGCAGCGCGCAAGGGAGCGACCCCAACCCTCCCGCCTCCGCCACCGCCAGCACCATTTCCGACCCGGTCGATCCCGCCATCGGCGCCTGAATAATCGGCAGCTCGATCCCGAAAAGTTCCACAATCCGCTGGTCCGGCCACATCTTGGGTGCCTCAGTCATTGCCCGTCACCATCCCCCGCAGCAGCGAGAATAATAATATTGTGCAACCGCGCGCGCCTTTTGACCCTGCGCTTTCAAATCTACCCCAAAGCGCTTCGGGCAGTATGAACGCCAGTCGAGAGTCGTTGCGTCGGAAGCGGCCAGCTTCAGCTGGGCAGCCTTGATTTGCTTTTGCCGTTGCTTCGGTTCCAGTTGTCATCCTGACAGAGCGCTTTTTGCGACGAGGGATCGCTCCTTTTTTGGTTTCCAAATACCGTGGATTTTGCGGATTAGAAATTGTCTCGGTGCTTTGTTTTGAGTGGTTTACGTTGATTTCTAATTGCTGGTAGCGGATTAGAAATGCAACGGCGGAAGAGGGAAAATCGAAAATTGAAACCGGGAAAAGGCGAACGGGGTCGGCCTGGGCGAATCGGTCAGAGGGCTCGGCGAAAAGGCCGCCGAATGGTGGGCGCGTTGAGCCGGTACTTTGTAGAGTTGAGCCTACTGGCTCGCGGCGGGGTTGAAACCCCGCCCTTCCGAAGCGAGTGCGAGCGCTCCGACCAGAGCGATTCGTGCATCGGTGGTGGCGGGTAGAGGCGCGCGGCCCACGCCGGAAAGACTGTCGATTAGAAAACATGGGCGGCCTTTGTTTTGTGGCAGTTGAAGGTGATTTCTAATTGCGCGAACTGTCGATTAGAAGTGGCGGAAAATAGAAATTCGAAAATTGAAAATGGGGAATTGGGCAGTCCGCCGCGGCGAGGATAGGAGGTTCTTCCAAAACACCTCTTAAAATAACGATTAGAAAGCATGCGCGGCCTTTGTTTTGCGGAAGATATGTTGGTTTTTGATCGCAAGAGTGACGATTAGAAACGCGATTGGGGAGATGGCGGGCGACGATTGAAGGTTTCGCTGGGGCTGGTCGTCTTGTGGTGCGCCGTGATGCACGGCGTCCTCCTTAATAGACTGCCGCGAAAAGCGGCGGGGCTGAAAAGTGCCCCGACTCACGCTAACACAATTGGAATTTGTTGGATATTCGTAGAAGTACGGACTCGTTAAGTTGAAGAGAAAGTGAGACGTAGGCGGTGTGTACACGCGCGTTCGGAGGAGGAGTGGCTGCGCTGGGTGATTCGAAGGATCTGCGGGGTCTGCATTGGAACGCAGACGGTGGGCATCACGCCGTCCTGACCCCGCGAATGTCTCTACCAGCTTCGTGGAGCGCCAGAACCTGACCATGCGCATGGAGATGCGCCGTTTTACGCGACTAACCAATGCGTTCAAGCAAAAAGCTGGAGAATCACCTGTACGCGATTGCCCTTCACTACATGCACTATATGCTAGTATCGCCGCCTAGAACGCAGTGTAATGAAAATTACAGCTATCACGCTCACCATCCTCCTTATCGCCGCACCCGTCTATTCCACAACTGTTGTTGCTGTCATTACGTCGCAGGGAATCATTATCGGTTCGGACGCCAAAAGAATCAGTGTTGCATCTGGAATTGTGACTGGGGAAGAAAATATCGACACCAAAATCCAATTGATTGCAGGGGGGCGCATCTTGGTTGCCAGTAGTGGGATTATGCAAACCTCCGAATACAACTTCTTCGATTGGATTAAGAAAATCAGTGTTGATCTTCCCAACGAGGTATCCGTGGAAGACTTCGCCCTTCTTCTTAAGGGCGAAGCTGCCAAAGAATTCGACGGATTTGAGAGGGACGCCCAAATTGTGAAGGGCAATGGTTCCCCCCTTGACGTCTGTAATGTCGTAGTACGGTACCTCGTGGCCGGTTACCAGAACGGTCATCCAATGGTCTACACCGTGGAGATTTATCTAGATTGGGAAGACAAGAGGTCATCGGGCCTATTCTGACCCTGCAAAACTCTGATGGTGTCGGCTGGACTAAAACTGGCATAGCTTACATCGGAGAAAGTGCTGCTATTAGAGAAATAACTAACGAGCGCAGCTACGCTCATCAGAAAGCTGCCTCTAGCTTCCCGGAAACAGCCACAAGATTTTTCAACGGTAGGGATTTGAACGAGTGTGAGGCTGCGAAGCTGATTAGGGGACTCATTAAGGTCGAAGAGGAAGTTAGTCCAAGCAAAGTTGGGGGCTTGGGTCGATTTTACTTCATCCCCCGCGTCGGCCCGATTCGCGAAAGTAAATGTATCTTGGCAAGCAGCTCCCCTGCAAAGACAAAGACTCAATAAAATCGCCACACCAAGTACCAAAACCTTGAGCCGATTTGAAAATGAGTCACTACCGGCGGACGGCCAAATTTCGATTTTTTGGCGATGTATGGCAAACTCGGAAGTTTGAAACGCGTGGTTGGCGCGCACCAAGCGGGGTGGCATGGCCGCTGGTGGCGCCGCGCCGCCCGAAAAAAGGCCATGGATCCCCAGTACATCCGCAATTTCTGCATCATTGCGCACATCGACCACGGCAAGTCGACGCTGGCCGACCGCCTGCTGGAACTGACCGGCGCGCTGAGCCATCGTGAGATGCAGTCGCAGGTGCTCGACTCCATGGACCTGGAGCGCGAGCGCGGCATCACCATCAAGGCCAAGAGCATTCGGCTGCATTACACAGCCAGGGACGGCCACGAATACCGGCTGAACCTGATCGATACGCCGGGGCACGTGGATTTTTCCTACGAAGTTTCGCGGGCCCTTTCGGCCTGCGAAGGCGCGCTGCTGGTGGTGGACGCCAGCCAGGGCGTGGAAGCGCAGACCGTGGCCAACGCGTTTCTGGCGTCGAAGCACAACCTGGAAATTATTCCGGTGATCAACAAGATCGATTTGCCGGCGGCGCGGATCGATTTCGCCAAAGAGCAAATCGAAAGCGTGCTGGCCATTCCGGCGGACGATGCGCTGCCGATCAGCGCGAAATCCGGCCAGGGCGTGGAAGAGGTTCTGGAAGCGATAGTGCGGCTGGTGCCGGCGCCGAAAGGTTCGGCGGATTCTCCGCTGCGCGCGCTGATTTTCGATTCGTGGTTCGATTCCTACCGCGGGGCGGTGGTGCTGGCCCGGGTGATGGAAGGGCGCATCACGCCGAACATGAAAATTCGGCTGTCGTCGAACAACGAAGTGTACGAAGTGGAAACGCTGGGAGTGTTGACGCCGAAGCCGGTGGCGCTGCAGGAGCTGGCCGCGGGCGACGTGGGGTTTATCGTGGCCAACATCAAGCGGGTGGCCGACGCGCGGGTGGGCGACACGATCGTGCAGGATGGGCATCCGGCGCCGCCGCTGGAGGGCTTCGAGGCCATCAAGCCGATGGTCTTTGCCGGACTTTTTCCGGTGAACGCCAGCGACTACGAAATGCTGCGCGATGCGCTGGGCAAATTGCAGCTGAACGACGCGGCGTTTTTTTACGAGCCGGAAAATTCGGTGGCGCTGGGTTTTGGGTTTCGCTGCGGATTTTTGGGCTTGCTGCACATGGAGATCGTGCAGGAGCGGCTGGAGCGCGAATTCAACATTGGGCTGATCACCACCGCGCCGAGCGTGGCGTTTGTGATCACGACGGTCACTGGCGACGTGCTGGAGGTCGACAACCCCACCAAGTTTCCGCCGCCCAGCTCGATTCAGAAAATCGAAGAACCGATTCTGACCGCGATGATCATTACGTCGGAGGAATCGGTCGGCGGCGTGTTGCAGCTGTGCGAAGAGAAGCGCGGAGTGCAGAAGAAGTTCGAATATTTGTCGCCGACGCGCATCATGCTGACTTACGAATTGCCGCTGAACGAAATCGTGCTGGATTTTTACGACCGGCTGAAAAGCGTGTCGCGAGGATACGCGTCGCTCGATTATCACTTGTCCGGCTATCGCGAGTCGGACCTGGTGAAGCTGGACGTGCTGGTCGGGGGCGAGGCGGTCGACGCACTGACGGTGATTTGCCACCGCGATCAGTCCTACGAGCGCGGGCACGATTTGGTCACGCGCCTGCGGAAATTAATTCCGCGGCAGATGTTCGAAATTCCCATTCAAGCCGCCATCGGCAGTCGCGTCATTTCCCGCGAAACCATCAGCGCCATTCGCAAAAACGTGATCGCCAAATGCTACGGCGGAGATATCAGCCGCAAACGCAAACTGCTCGAAAAACAAAAAGAAGGAAAGAAGCGCATGAAGCGCGTCGGCCGCGTCGACATCCCCCAGGAAGCCTTCCTGGCCGTGCTGAAAGTCGCCGGCGGCTCGGTCGACGACGAAGACTGAAACACCAACGAGTTCTCGTGAAGGTTTCTTGATCGGCTTTCGAGCTGGCGCGACGAGCTTATTTATTTTGGTTTTTGCGGAGAACTTTTGCGGCGAGTTCGCCGCGCGCGAGGCGCAGCGAGATGTCGTCGCCGAGGGCGACTTGGTCGGCGGAACGCAAAACTTTCCCCGCCGAATCGTACGCGATCGAGTAGCCGCGTTCGAGGATGCGAAACGGGCTGCGCTCTTCCAGTTGCATCATCGCCGATTCCAGGCGGCGCCGTTTCGCCACCAGTACCCGGTCGAAGCGCACCTGCATATCATTTGCGTCGCGCTCCCAAATGTGGCGGAAGGCCGCGACGCGGGCGCGGAGGTCGAGCGCGGCGAAGCGCATTTGCGCCAGGTTCAACGCGCGATGTTTGCGGGTGACTACGCGATCGAGCGCGGTGCGCAGGTTGCCTCGTTGCAGGTCGATGTGGCGGCGCAGGACGGCGGCGCGTCCGCGCAGGTCGAACGAGGCAATGTGCGCGTTCGCTGCGGTGACCCGTTGGCGGGCCATGGCGAGGCGCAGTCGCAAACCGATGGTGAGTGAATTGGAATATTCGTCGAGCAGCTGGCGACGGCCACGCAGCAGAAAATCCAGCCGGCGGAAGCCTCGGTGGGTCTGCAGGTCGCGGACGTGATGCTTCCACTGGGAGAGATGAAAGCGCATCTGCTGCGCGATGCGCCGGGCGTGTTCGGCAATGTGCCGCTCGAATTCGTCGCGTGAGCGCACCACGATTTCGGCGGCGGCCGACGGCGTAGGCGCACGCAGGTCGGACACAAAATCGGCGATGGTGAAATCGGTTTCGTGGCCGATGCCGGTGATGATCGGAATTACGGATTCGGAAATCGCGCGCGCAACCGTCTCTTCGTTGAAAGTCCACAAATCTTCGAGCGAGCCTCCGCCGCGGGCCAGAATCAACACGTCGATGGTTTTGACGCGGTTGAAATACCGCAGGGCTTGCACGATTTCCACCGCCGAGCCCGCGCCTTGGACCTTCACCGGAAACAGGCTGACTTGGGCGTTGGGGAATCTGCGCTGCAGCACGCGCAGGATGTCGCGAATGGCGGCGCCAGTCGGCGAGGTGACCACGCCGATGCAGCGCGGCAAAACCGGCAGCGGTTTTTTGCGGGCCGGAGCGAAAAGGCCTTCTTCGAGCAGGCGTTTTTTGAGCTGCTCGAAGGCGAGCTGCAGCGCGCCGAGGCCGACCGGGTCGATATGGGTGACGTAAATCTGATATTCGCCCCGCGCGTCGTAAACGCTGAGCGAACCGCGGACGGTGATGTGCAAACCGTCTTCCGGTTTGCATTTGATTCCACGCATCTGATCGCGGAAGCAGACGCAGCGGATCTGGGCGCGCGCGTCTTTCAGGGTGAAGTAATAATGTCCGGATTGCGCAGCGCGGCAGTTGGAGACTTCGCCTTCGACCGAAATGTCCGGGAGAGTGCCTTCGAGCAACTCGCGGATGCGGGTGGTCAGCTCGCTGACTTTCCAGGTGCGACGCTCGGGCATTAAATTGAAAAGCGAAGCTTGGCTCATGATTTACCGGCGGAAATGATTCACGATCCACATGATCAGGGTGAGCGCGGCGCTCAACAGGATGCAGGTGACGATCGGAAAATAGAAACTGGAATTCTCGCCTTTATATGAAATATCGCCGGGCAGGCGGCCCAGGCGAAAAGGCAATTTACCGGAGAAGGCGAGGAAACAGCCGGCGACGGCCAACACCAGGCCACAAACCACGAGCAGTTTTCCGAGTTCGCGCGCGGAATCCATTTTTGTCCGGGTATGCGGACATTCTACCTGAAGTGGGCAGATGAGCGCGAAGGGAGCAGGGCGGAAAACAAGCGCGGGGGAAAGAACCCGGCACCGGAAGTTCCGGTGCCGGGCTTAGGTTTTCAGGTCTTGGTTTTTTAGGCCAGTTCGGCGCCAGAAAAGAAATAGCTAATTTCGGCGGCGGCGGTCTCCGCCGCATCCGAGCCGTGGGTGCAATTGTATTGAATGCTTTCGCCGAGTTCCTTGCGAATGGTGCCGTGAGCGGCTTTGGCAGGATCCGTCGCGCCCATGGTATCGCGCCATTTGGCGATGGCGTTTTCCGCTTCGAGAACCATGACCACGGCTTTACCGGCGCTCATGAAGGCGGTGAGTTCGCCGAAGAACGGGCGTTCGCGATGAACGGCGTAGAAACCTTCGGCCTGCTTTTTTCCAAGGCGCAAGGATTTGATCGCGACAATTTGGAATTTTGCCGCATGAATGCGGCTGATGATGTCCGCGGTCAGGCCGCGGCCTACGGCGTCCGGCTTGATAATTGCGAGAGTTCTTTCCACAGCCATTCGGGTAATCTCCTGGGGGTTAAGATAAATTTGCGACGAAAGATGGTGAGTTACTTTCGTTTTGATTTCTTCGCTGACTTCTTCGGCTTCGCCGGCGCCGATTTCTTTCCGGACGACTTGGATTTCGATTTATGCAGATAGCTGGCGAGGGTGCTGCCGATATCCGCAGGGCTCTGCACGGTGTGAATGCCGGCCGCGCGCATCGCTTTGTATTTTTCGGCCGCGGTTCCGTGGCCGCCGCTGATGATGGCGCCGGCGTGGCCCATGCGCCGGCCCGGAGGCGCGGTTTGCCCGCAAATAAATCCGACCACCGGTTTCTTGACGTGCTTCTTGATGTAATCGGCCGCGGCTTCTTCGGCGTTGCCGCCGATTTCGCCGATCATGACGATGGCGTGCGTGCCCGGATCTTCGTTGAACATGCGAATCGCATCGAGAAAGCTGGTGCCGATGATCGGATCGCCGCCGATGCCGATGCAGGTGGACTGGCCGATGCCGAGATGGGTGAGCTGGTCGACCGCTTCGTAGGTGAGCGTTCCGCTGCGGCTAACCACGCCGACGTTGCCCTGCTTATGAATCGAGGCGGGCATGATGCCGATTTTGCATTTGCCGGGCGAAATAATTCCCGGGCAATTCGGACCGATCAGGCGCGTCTTGGAATTTTTCAGAGCAGCAGCGACGCGAACCATATCGAGGGTGGGCACGCCTTCGGTGATGCAAATGACCAGAGGAAGCTGCGCTTCCATGGCTTCGAGAATGGCGTCAGCCGCAAATGGCGGCGGAACGAAAATCACCGAGGCGTTGGCGCGGGTGGCTTGGACCGCATCGGCGATCGTGTTGAAAACCGGAACGCCGAGATGCTTGGTGCCACCTTTTCCGGGAGTGACGCCGGCGACGACTTTGGTGCCGTACTCGAGCATCTGCTGGGCGTGGAAGCTACCTTCGCGGCCGGTGAGTCCCTGCACGATCAGGCGGGTGTGGTTATCGATCAGAACGCTCACTGCGCACCCCCGGCGAGGGCCACGGCTTTTTGCGCGCCGTCCTTCATGCCGTCGGCGACGGTGAAATTAAAGCCGGAGTTTTTCAGAATCTCTTTACCCTGTTTCACGTTGGTTCCTTCCATGCGCACGATGACCGGAACTTTGAATTTCAATTCCTTGGCGGCGTTGACTACGCCGCTGGCCAGAATGTCGCAGCGCAAAATGCCGCCGAAAATATTGACGAAGACGGCTTTGACGTTGGGATCGCTGAGCAGCAGGCGAAACGCATTTTTGACCTGGTCTTCGGAAGCGCCGCCGCCGACATCGAGAAAGTTCGCGGGGCTGCCACCGCTGAGCTTAATGATGTCCATGGTGGCCATGGCCAGGCCGGCGCCGTTGACCATGCAGGCGATGTCGCCATCGAGCTTGATGTAGTTGAGTTTGAATTTGGAAGCTTCGACTTCGAGGGGAGTTTCTTCGTCGAGGTCGCGTAGATCTTTGAATTCGGGATGACGATACAAGGCGTTGTCATCGAAGGTGACTTTGGCATCGAGCGCGTACATTTTCCCGTCGCCGGTGACGACGCAGGGATTAATTTCGATCATCGAAGCATCGGTTTCGATGAAAGCGCGGTAGAGCGATTGAAAAAACGGAACGGCGGCGTTGACTTGTTCCGGGGTGAGGCCGAGGCCGAAAGCAAGTTTGCGGGCCTGAAACGGCTGGAAGCCGAGGGTCGGATCGATTTTTTCCTTGAGAATCGCTTCAGGATTATCTTTGGCCACTTCTTCGATTTCCATGCCGCCGGCGGCGCTGACCATGAAAATCGGCGCGCCTACTTCGCGGTCGACCAGCACGCCGACATACAGTTCGCGCTTGATGTCGAGACCTTCTTCGATCAGCAGGCGGCGGACGACGCGGCCTTCTTCGCCGGTCTGGGGCGTGACCAAAGTCATGCCCAGAATTTGTCCGGCGTGATTCAGGGCTTCGTCAGGTGATTTTGCGAGCTTCACGCCGCCCGCTTTACCGCGACCGCCGGCATGAATCTGGGCTTTGACCACGACCACAGGCGTGCCGAGGCGCTGGGCGACGGCGCGGGCTTCATCTTTTTTTACCACCACTTCGCCGCGCGGGACCGGCACGCCAAATTTGGCGAGGATCGCTTTGGCCTGGTATTCGTGAATCTTCATGCGGGCTCCATCGGCTTCCGGGGGGTCGCCTTGAATAGTGCTAAAATTTCGGGAAATTGAAGCTACCCAGTTTACCCGGAAGCTGAAAGCCGGGCAAGGAGCGGCGTGGGCGCTGGAAATGAAGGCGATCTGGTGATTAGCGACCTGCTCGACAAGATTACGGCGGGCGAAAATTTATCACGAGCCGAAGCCGAGTCGGTGATGGAGCAAATTCTGTCCGGTGAGTTGGGCACCGAGCAGATCATCGCATTGCTGCTGGCCTTGCGGGAAAAAGGCGAGACGCTCGATGAGGTCGTCGGCTTGGCGACGGCGATGCGGCGGCGGGCGGCGACGATTTTCCCTGCCGGACACAGAATTCTGAAGGAGACGCTGATTGATACGTGCGGGACGGGCGGCGACGCGCGCGGGACGTTTAATATTTCGACGGTGGTGGCGTTTGTGGTGGCGGGCGCGGGCGTGCGGGTGGCGAAACACGGAAACCGGTCTACCGGTGGGCGCAGCGGATCGGCGGACGTGCTGGAGGCGCTGGGAGTGGCGATCGATTTGCCGGCGGCGGGGATTGCGCAGGCGATTGAGGAGATTGGAATCGGGTTTTTATTTGCGCCGGCCATGCATGCGGCGACGCGACATGCCAGCGAGGCGCGCAAGCAAATTGGAGTGCGGACGGTTTTCAATTTGCTGGGGCCGCTGACGAATCCGGCGAATGCGACGGTGCAGATGGCGGGGGTTTATGACGCGAAATTGACCGCGCTGGTGGCCGGGGCGCTGGGCGAGCTGGGAGTGAAGCGCGCGATGGTGGTACACGGGGCGGACGGGCTGGATGAAATTTCACTGAGCGGGGAGACTCTTGTTTCGGAATGGCGCGACGGCAAGGTGCGGAATTTTTCGGTGACGCCGGAGGATTTTGGATTGAAGCGGGCGCCGCTGGAAGCGATTCGGGGCGGAGACGCGAAGGAAAATGCCGGGGTCATGCACAAGATTCTGGGACGTTCGCTGCTGTATCGCGAGCACGGAGCGCAGCGGGAGATTGTGCTGGCGAATGCGGCGGCGGCGCTGGTCGTGGCGGGAAAGGCTGCGGATTTTTTGGAGGGAGCGCGGCTGGCGGCGGAGTCGATTGATTCGGGAGCGGCGCGAGAAAAGCTTGAGGCCCTGGTGGCGTTTCGCTCAGCGGCCGGCTGAGGGGTCGGGCGAGGTGGCGGAATCGAGATCGAGAAAAATTCCGTCGTTTGTTTGGGAGGCAGCGGTCGCGGCGTTTGGCGGCGGGTAGCAGTTGCCGTCGGCGCGGTAAGTCGCTGCGCAACTTTTGGTGAATTCACGGCGGCGCGGGGACTGGGCAAATTGCCAGACGGCGGCGAAGGGAATGCCGCTGGATGCGGGTGGCGGCGGATTTTTGGGGAGTGCGCAGCCGGGTGATGGCGGGCATTTATCGTTGTAGATGAAATAGGCGATGGCGCGGCTTCCCTCGTGTTGGTGTACGTCCTGCGCGGTGGTGATGGTGGTTTTTCCTTCCTGGACTGGCATACCTGAACAATAAATTCCGGCGCGAAAACCGGCGGCGTTAATGGCGTCGATCCAGTGCAGCACGTAGGCCATTTGTTCGTCGAGCAGTCTGCCGCCTTCTTCCTGGTCTAAAAAAATAATTGTGTCGGCAGGAAAGCCTTCGCGCTGGGCGGCGGCGACTGCGGTCTGGGCGTCGAGCGCGGCCAGCTCCGCGGCGTGAGCGGGAGAAGTTAGTTCTTTATCGAGGCGGCCGTTGAACAAGACGAGGAAACCGAAATTGTTTTTGAGGAACTCGGCGCGCTTGCCGGTCCAGTTGTTTTGGTCGGCGCCGGGAGGGACGTTGAGCCAATAGCCGGCGAAGGCGAAGGTTTTGCGGAGGGCTGGCAGGGCCTGGTCGCCGGGATATTCGTTTACGTCGAAGCCAAGGTAGATGCGAGATGCGTTTTCCTGCGCCGGCGCCGGACGGGCCGCGAATAACACGAGCAACATCACGACCAGCGCCGCGGCAGTGGAAGGTCGGAAGTGGTATCTGGCGGTCATGAATGGATTAGCGGCGCGTTCTACAGATTAAGGAAATTTTTCAGCAAATCGAAACCGGAAGTGGTCAGCACGGATTCGGGATGGAACTGCACGCCTTCGATGCGGAATTTGCGGTGGCGCAGGCCCATGATGACGCCGTCGTCGGTTTCGGCGGAAATTTCGAGCTCGCTGGGAAGAGATTCGCGTTCGACGATGAGCGAATGGTAGCGCGTGGCGGTGAAAGGCTTGGGCAGATTTTTGAAAACGCCACGGCCGTCGTGTTCGATTTCGCTGGTTTTACCGTGCATCAGTTTTTGTGCGCGAATGACGCGGCCGCCGAAAGCGGCGCCGATGGCTTGATGGCCGAGGCAAACGCCGAGAATGGGAATTTCTCCGGCGAAACGCTGGATGAGCGGGACGCTGATACCGGCTTCCTTGGGAGTGCAGGGGCCGGGAGATATAAGGATACGTTCGGGGCGCAGGGCGGCGACTTGGTCGAGAGTGATTTGGTCGTTGCGGCGGACTTCGAGTTGCTGGCCCATCTGGCCGAGATACTGGGCGAGGTTGTAGGTGAAGGAGTCGTAGTTGTCGAGGAGCAGGATCATGATTTTTTTCCGGCGTTATGGGCGATTTCGAGCGCGGAGACGATCGCGCGGGCTTTGTTGACGGTTTCCTGATACTCGCGTTCGGGGACGGAATCGGCGACGACGCCGCCGCCGGCCTGGATGTAGGCGCGGCCATTTTTGGCGACGAGGGTGCGGAGGGCGATGCAGGAATCGAGATTGCCGGAAAAATCGAGATAGAGGATGGCGCCGGCATAAATGCCGCGGCGGGTGGGTTCGAGCTCGTCGATGATCTGCATCGCGCGAACTTTCGGGGCGCCGGAAACGGTGCCGGCCGGGAAACAGGCCATGAGCGCGTCGAAACAGTCGAGGTCTGCGCGCAATTTGCCGCTGAGGCTGGAGACGAGATGCATAACGTGGGAATAGCGCTCGACGAACATTAATTGGTCGACGGTGACCGAGCCGTATTCGCAGACGCGGCCGAGGTCGTTGCGGCCGAGGTCGACGAGCATGATGTGCTCGGCGCGTTCTTTGGGATCGGCGAGCAGAGCTTGTTCGAAAGCCTGGTCTTCGGATTCGCTATGGCCGCGCGGGACCGTGCCGGCGATGGGGCGGTAGGAAACTTTGCGGCTCTGGACTTTGACCAGCATTTCGGGGGAGCTGCCGACGACGGAGACGTCGTTCAATTTCAGGTAATACAAATACGGGGATGGATTGACGACGCGCAGGGCGCGGTAAATTTCGAAAGGGTCGGCGGTGGTGGGCGCGGAGAAGCGTTGGCTGGGGACGACTTGGAAAATATCACCGGCGCGGATGTAGGATTTTGCTTTGGCGACGGCGGCGAGATATTCGGGTTGGGTGAAATTCGATTTTACTTTGAGTGGCTGGTGCGCTTTGGTTTTTGGCGCGCGCGGCAGCGGGCCTTCCAGCTTGGCGCGGGTGCGGCGGATTTCGCGGGCGGCTGCGTCATATTTCTGGCGCAGAGTTCCCTGCCCTTCGGTGAAAACATTCTGGACGACCCAGACGCGGTGGCGGACGTGGTCGAAAGCGACCAGGCCGCGGTAGAACATCATGACGCAATCGTCGAGGCCGATTTCATCGGCGCCGCCGGCGGGGATTTTTTCGATCAGACGGACCATGTCGTAAGCGAAATAGCCGATGGCGCCGCCGATTAACGGAGGAAGGCCGGGAACGCGGACGGGACGGTAGCGGGACGAGAGTTGGCGCAGGAGTTCGATGGGATTTTCGGTGGACCGCCGGACGCGGCCAGCGGATTCGATGGCGCAGTTGGCGCCGCGAGCGCGGAAGACTTCTTCGGGATTCGCTCCAGTGAAGGTGTAGCGGGCGATGTTCTCGCCGCCTTCGACGCTTTCGAGAAGAAACGAATATTTTGCGCGGTGCGCGATGCGCAGATGAGCGCCGACGGGGGTGAGCAGGTCGGCGGTGAAGGTGTCGTAGACCGGGACGAGATTGCCTTCGTGGGCGAGGCGCGCGAAGGTTTTGAAATCGGGCTGGATCATCGCGGCGGCCGTTTGGTTTTTGGGCGTGAGGCGGCCGGCTGGGATTTTTCTGCGAGCTTCGCGACAGGCGCTAGCGCCCGAAGAACGGCGCGGCGCATGGGCGCGAGCGGGGCGCGCTGGCCCATCCAAATTTCCCACTGTGCGGTGCCCTGAGCGATGAACATGTCGAGACCTGAAACAGTTTCGATGCCGCGGCTGGCGGCAAGTTGCATGAGTTTGGTGACGCGCGGACGGTAGATCAGGTCGAAGAGCAGGTGGCAATTGAGTTCACGGGCTTCGAGCGGCGATTCGGAAACGTGCGGGTGCATGCCGACGGGCGTGGTATTGACGATGGCGTCGAAGAATTCTGGGCGTAGTCGCGCGCGGGGGATGGATTCGCCGCCGACATCGCGAGCTAAAGCCGCGGCTGGTTTGGGGCGGCGGGCGCAGACGCAGACGATGGAACCGGCGCGGGCCAGCGCAAAGGCCACGGCGCGGGCGGAGCCGCCTGCGCCAAAAATGAGGACGCGACTGCCGCGGAGCGGCATTCTGCGTTCGAGGGCGCGGAGGACGCCGACGTAGTCGGTGTTATAGCCGTAAAGTCTACCGTTGCCGCGGACGACGACGGTGTTGACGGCGCCAATCGCTGCGGCGACGGGATCGCAATCATCGAGATGGCGAATGATGGATTGCTTGTGTGGAATGGTAACGGCGAATCCGGAAATTTTGAATGGCGCAACGGTGCCGAGAAAATCGCGGAGGTCGGGGACCAGAAACGGAAGGAATACGGCGTTGACGCGGCGGGCCTGGAATCCGGCGTTGTGCAGATGAGGGGAAAGCGAATGGCCGATGGGATCGCCGATGACGCCGTAGATTTGCGTTTTGGCGTTGAGGCGGTCGGCGCGATACAGGTTTTTTATGGTTGGCAGCGAAGTTTGGCCGGGCGCAGTGCTGGTCGAGATCGGCGCATAGCCGAAACCATTGCGGCCACGCAGGGCGAGAATGCGCGTGGGGGAGCTGAGTTCGCCCATCGGGATGGCGACTACATTGCGATGAGAGCGAGTGAGCGAAAGCAATTTCGCGGTCTGGGCGAAGGAATCACATTGGGCGGCGATTTTGATTACATCCGCGCCGGAATTTGACAGGCGCGAGATCACAGCTTCGTAGTCGGAAGGCGAGCGGCGGAAATAGTGGACGGAGGCGATGCGGTGCGCGTGGCCAAGCATGACCTTAAGCAATTCCGGCGGACAGGCCGAGAAGGTCTCGATGTCGAGGTCGTACCAGGCGCAGCCGGCGCGGATGGCTTCGGCGAGATGCAGCAATTGTTTGGCGACGGTACCGCGGTAGAGGCCGCCGGCGGGGCGGCGACGGCAGGTGGCGATGAGCGTGGCGCGATTTTTTTTCGCGGCGCGCAGGCGAGCGAGGAAGCGGGTGATTTCGGCGTCGTCACGAAGCCAATCGAGGCGCAACTCGATGGTGCGCGTTTGGGCCAAGGCTTGGCGGAACTGGGTCCACATGGAGCGGGCGTCGGATGCGGCGACGACGGCGCAGATTTTGTCTTGGCCGATCATGGAGGCTGGTAATCCTAACCTTTTTTGAGGGGTTCGTCAGGCCGGACATGCGAGCGGTTCGAGGGCGCGCGAAACGGCAGAAGAATTCGCCGAACTACATCACGAGCAACACGGCCGACAGGCGAACGAAAGGAATACTCAATAAAAAAGGTAGCCGCGTGATGCGGGTCCAAACGGTGTCACGAATCGCAGGCGAGCCTGGCCTGGTGCAGCCGGTTTTCCATGACTTGCACATGCATAGGACCGCTTGAACCGCGGGGAATCCCTAGGTACACGCTACCCACGTGCCGTCATAGCTGGCCATACCGGACAATTCTCAAGTCCTGGTAAACGCGCTTATCTGAAAACTGAGGTTTTACTTCAAATGTCCGGTAACGCGACGCAATATAAAAGGGCGCCCCAATTGGAGTAGGTTTTGAGTGTTCGGCTCGAACCTACCTCAGAAAGGAGCGCCCTCTATGGATAGCGTGAAGTATATCGGGATGGATGTGCACAAGGAAG
>Ga0209530_1000117_pt1 | contig 69105 bp, 53 predicted proteins | sample BlaSpr_A8_Ref_O1_FD_187987 | JGI IMG/M metagenome (GOLD analysis project Ga0209530, IMG submission 187987) | Forest soil microbial communities from Thunder Bay, Ontario, Canada - Black Spruce, Ontario site 2_A8_Ref_O1 (SPAdes) (version 2) | ecosystem: Environmental > Terrestrial > Soil > Boreal...
GGCGTTTCCCGCCCGCTCCAGATAAGGGGCAAGAGCTTCCTCTGTCGCAATGCCTTTGTCCTTCAAGAATTGCGAAATGGCCGAGCTGCGCGTGTCCAATGCCTCGAGAGAGGAGATGAATTCGTGAAATATTTCCTGCAAAGCTTTTTCATCCATGCCCGGCCTCCTTTTGAGTCTTAACTTGGATGCAGAAATACAACGGATGAAATGGTTAACCTCAGATGAGCACAAACTTATGAGGCGTCGCTGCCTATGGCTTGATCAATTCGTCCGAGAGCAAGCGTGCTTTCATGGCCAGATCGTGACCTCGCTCCACATCGCCCTCGGCAATGGCTGCCTTCGATTGCTCCATGAATTGCTTCACCTGGCTTAACGTCTGTTGCTGGCCGGTATCGAGCGGCCGGCCTGCAATTTTCTTCAAATTGTCTTCCGTGGCCGCGGCGATCTGTTCCGTACTCTGGCGCTGCTGTTGTTCGTCAGCCGCTCCTTTCAGCTGGACCGACGGTTCGGTTGACCCTCCGTCTTTGACCACAATCTTCGGGGGCGGACAGGGAAGCGGCGTTGAACCACTCGCATTACTTCCCGGCTTCGCTGTCCCGGAGGCTGAGCAGTCCTGGTTCGTTTTGCGGTGCTTGCGACGTTTTGCAGCCGGTAGAGTAGTAGAAGACGCGGGAGCACCAGAAGGAGACGCGCCTTTTGACGGGCTGGCCGGTGCCGTCGAGGGCGTGGCGGGCTGGGTTTGCTGCAGGGGCGTTTGTGACGCGCCGGCTGAACTGCTTTGATCCTGAGACGCACTCCAGGCATTCAAGAAATCAGCCTGCGGTCTCGCAGCAAAGCCGGCAACTTGAGCAATGGAGAAAAAACAAATCCCGAGGATTGCGGCCAGAGTCATCTTCCAATCCCGACTGATTGAAACCAACTATCTCAATTTTACGCCCCGAATATATTGCTCCCGAAGTTTCCAATGAACTCACGCCAAGGAACATAAGCCAAAGAAGTTAAGCAAATGTTAAGAAGCTAAAATCGATGCTTTGGGCGTCACCGGATCAAGTGCAGCTTCAGCCTGCTCATCAATTCTCTCGCCAGCCAGTGGAATTCTAAAGCGGAAGGTGGTTCCTTTGCCCTCCAGGGATTCGAATTCCACCGATCCATGATGCCAGTCCAGAATCTGGTAGGTTTGCGCCAACCCAATTCCGTTCCCATCTTTCTTGGTCGTGAAATAAAGCTCGAAGACCTTCTCGTGCATGTTGGCTGCAATGCCGATGCCCTGATCGGAAATCTCAACCATTACCATATCGCCTTCCTGATGCGCCGCGATGGTGAGCGAGCCTCCGTCAGGCATGGCCTGCACTCCGTTGAGCACCACATTTAAGAGTGCTTGCTTCATCATGTCGAGATCGGCTTTGATCGGCAATGGATAGGCCGGCATGGCACGCTGAATCGTAACTCCATGCGTCTCCGCTTCAGGCCCCGCCAGCATCGCCACATCTTCGAGCAGTCCGCGCGAATCCACTTCTTCCAGATGCAACTCTCTGGTTCGCATGAAGTCGACCAGAGTCTGCACCACGCGGTCGAGGCGGTGAATCTCGCTGCCGATGATGTCCATGTGGCGCCGGGTGTCGGGATCGAGCTGCGAAAGCTTGTTTTGCAATAACTGCAAATGCAGAACGATAGCATTAATCGGATTCTTTACTTCATGGGCCACGCCGCCTGTAACTCTTCCGCTGGCGGAGAGCCGCCGCGACATTTCGATCTCGTCGCCGATGCGCCGCACCGATTCCGCGTCGCGCATAATCAGCAACGCGCCAATCTGAGTTCCTTTCTCCTGCACAAAATCCATGGAAGCCTGTATACGCCTGCCTCCGGCGGCGCTGAACTCACGCTGTGAGAACGGGCGCCTGCGCTCGATCGCGTCAATTACCAGCGTGCCCAGTGGGGAAACGTTGGCGAAGACTTCTCGAGCCGTCCTCCCCAAGAGTTGTCCGCGCGGCAGGCCGAGGAATCGCTCCACCGGCGCGCTCACCAGAACCACCCTGGAATCCCGAGTGAACAGTACCAGTCCGTCCTGCAGTTTGGACATGAGCTGGTCCACATTGTCTTTCAAGGCGGAAAAAATCTCTTTCGTGTCCCGCATCTGCCGCCCCAGGTTGGCGATCTTCAGCGTGACCAGCCCGAACTCATCATGCTCGGACTCCCTCCCGGAAAAATCTTCGGTTGCACCTGAATTCATGCTGTCCAGGTTCCGTGCGATTTCACGCAACGGACCAAGCGCAAGATTCGAAATCACCGCCGCGAGTAACAGCGATGCGAAAATCGACGCAATGGAGAAATAAAGCGCGTGGATCAGGCGAGGCGTGATCTCGCTCTGGAGAAAAACCGTAGAGACACCAATCCGGATGGTGCCGAAAGCGGCTCCATTCAGTTGCAACGGGAAGGTGACATCGTAGACGGCAGCGGGACGGTAAACCAGCTGAAGTTGCTGCCAAAAGCGTGCGGTCGTTACGCTATGAAAGTTCGGACGCTCAGGAATAATCTTGCCGACAAGTTGAGCGTTGGAATGAAGCAGCGCCTTTCCGTTGGCATCTTCCAGCGATGCGTCATAGATGTAAGGCCAGAGCGCGGTCTCCGACTCGATATTGTTCAGCAGATTCGTATCCATCGGCAAATATTCGGCCAGCGCTCGCCGCACCGCGGCGGGATCGTTGGTGTCGATGCGAGTACTGCTCAAATCCGGAAGATCGTTGTCGGCGAAGTAGGCCAATTGCTGGGTCAGGCGGAGGGCGCTCTCGTAAGTGTTGGTGATGCGCTGCCGTAACAACTGAGAGATATAGAGATACGAGAAGGCAGCCACCATTACGGCGACCATGAAAGTGATGGCGAAAACGATAATGGTTTTACGTCGCATGAGAAAAAACAGCGGCTAGTGATCGTGTCAGTGGCTAGCCGAACAGCAGCTTGGAGCGCAAATGGGAGCTTGAGAAAGCTTTTGCTAACCGCTATCCACTAATCACTATCCACTTTCTCTTTCAACTTCCGCTTCCTGCTGGCTGTTGCCATATTCCTTCAGCTTATTATGCAGGGTTTTCAGGCTAATTCCGAGAATTTCGGCGGCCCGGGTCTTATTATTGCTGGTCGATTCCAGCGTCTTTAGAATCAGCGCTTTCTCTGCTTCGCCAACGGTCGTCCCTACGCCTAAGCGGATCGCATCTGGATCGTTGGCGCTGGTGCGGAGGATGGCATGGCCGAATCCGGGCGGAAGATGTTTGGTCTCAATCATTCCGCTGTCACACACGATCACTGAGCGCTCAAGGGTGTTGCGCAGCTCTCGCACGTTCCCCGGCCAGGTGTAATTGATGAACAGATTCATCACCGCTTCGCTGACTGCGGAAACTTTTCGCCCGTGCTTCGCGCTCATTTCGGAGGTGAGAAGCTCCACCAGATCCGGAATATCTTCTTTATGCTCCCGCAGCGGTGGCATGTGAACATTGAAAACATTGAGCCGGTAGTACAAATCGCTACGTAGTTCGCCGGAAGCCACGGCATCGTCGGGAACCTTATTAGTCGCTGCCAGCACCCTTACGTCAACCGATGTTTCAACCTTGCTGCCTAGCCGTCGCAGCTTGTGATCCTCCAGTACCCGCAGCAGCTTGGCCTGGGTGGCGACCGGCATTTCTCCAATTTCATCCAGCAATATCGTGCCGCCTTCCGCCAGTTCGAAGCATCCGGTTCGCCGCTCCAGCGCTCCGGTAAAAGCGCCCTTTTCATGGCCGAAGATCTCGCTCTCGATTAACGTCTCAGGAATGGCGGCGCAATTGATGGCCACGAAGGGCCGGTCCTTCCTGGGACTCAGTTGGTGAATCGTACGGGCGACCAGCTCTTTCCCGGTACCGCTGGCTCCCGTAATCAACACCGACGCCGTACTGGGCGCGACCAGTTCGATCAGCCGGAAGATCTCCTGCATCTTCCGTGAGGTCCCGCGCAACTGGCCCAGCGAGCCCGAATCGCGCAGTTTCCGCCGGGCAGTTTCCAACTCCACCCGTGTTCCCAGAAGTGCACAGGCGTTCTGCAACATCGACCTTAGCCGCTGCGTATCGATGGGCTTGGTAATATAGTCGTAGGCTCCCGTTCGCATGGCCTGCACCGCGCTGTCGATAGTGCCCTGAGCGGTGACTACGATCACGGCCATGGCCTGGGTTTGTTCTCCCAGCTTTTCCAGCAGTTCAAGGCCGCTCATGCGCGGCATCTTGAGATCGGTAATTACGATCGAGGGCGTCCACAGCTCCACTTTCTCCAGTCCCTCCACACCATCCCGGGCAGTTTCGGTCCGATAGCCCCATGACGAAATAAGCTCCGCCAGACCTGTGCGTTCGTTCTCCTCGTCTTCAACGATCAAAATCTTCTCGTGATTCATCCTTCTTGTGCTGGCCGTTCTGGCCGCCCCTTCAATTGCAGTGATTATGGAAACTCCGGTCAGGAACTTCTCAAGAGTACCAACATACGCGGCTGGCATGCCTGCGGCAAGGCGGTTCGGATATTCCAGAACCTAACCGGGCTCGTGCGACACGCCGTAGTTACAGAGTGCAGCGACTTGGATTCCTGACCGCTGAGTAGACAGCTACGCTTCCAGATACAAGTTAGCGTAAATAAGCTAACCTCTAACCCGCCATTCGCAACTAACCGACGCTGACCAAACGCAGGGATACTTGATGTCAATTTGAGACGAAACCTACTGTAAGAAAGTGAAAAAGCTCAATATCCATCAGCGAATAATGAAAATTACTTTCTCTATTCAGACTGCCTGGGTTAGAATTGCGGGTTCCCAAAATGAGGTTCAATTTAAGCGTTCGACTCAGTTGTGCTGCTTGATTCGGCACTCAATTTTTGAGGGCCATCGAGCTGAGTGTCGGATAGATTGACGGAGGAAAAGAATGTCACTTTTTGGTAGATACACCAAGAGCCGTGTGTTGATCGGCCTGTTGGCACTATTTGCGGTCTCACTTATCTCAAGCTCCGCTTTCGCGCAGAGCGACTCAAATCCCAAATGGGACTTGTTCGCGGGGTATCAATGGATTCATCCCGGCGGCACCGTACCCGCGGCATTTGGCGACTTCTTCAATCCCACTCCCTACAAGATTCCCGATATGCCCAGGGGATTCGGCACATCTCTTACTTACAATTTCGATCCCCATTGGGGAGTCGAAGCCGACTTCGGCCATAACTGGGGAAATTCCAACTATGAACTGGAGGCGTCCGTAGGACCACGATTCATCTGGCGCACGGATGCAGCGAATTATTTCCTGCATGGCCTGGTCAGTCTGAACCGTTTGGCCATCAATGGGTATGACGCCCAGAACGGAGCGGGTGTCATTCTCGGCGGCGGCATGGATTTGCCCATAAAGAAATGGTTCGCCTTCCGATTGTTTGAAGCCGACTACGTTTTGGGTTACCACAACTATCATCAGTTCGCTACAACCGGGGATGAAAACCTGGAGCGGCCGGAATTGCAAGGCATTCGCCTGCGTACTGGCTTCGTCTTCAGTTGGGGTGGCGCGGTACCCGTGACTCCGACCGCGAGTTGCTCGGTTCAGCCTACTGAAGTTATGGTGGGTGAACCCCTCACCGCGACGGTGACCACCAGCAACTTCAATCCCAAGCACACTGTCACCTACGCCTGGAGCGGCAATGGCGGCCAGGTTACCGGGAAAGACACCACCGCTCAGATTGACACCACGAACGCGGCCCCCGGTACTTACACCGTTACAGCTCACGTGACGGACCCGAAGATGAAGAACAGTAATGAGGCGAGTTGCTCGGCCAGCTACACCATCAAACCGCTGCCGCCGAAGAATCCGCCTACCATGAGTTGCTCTGCCAGTCCCTCAAGCGTGCAGGCGGGCGGCAGCGTAACCGTAACCTGCAGCTGCACCAGCCCGGATAATGTGCCGGTCTCGGTTGCCAGCTGGAACACCACGAGCGGGAATATCTCAGGCAGCGGTAATACCGCCACGTTGGATACTACCGGTGCGGCGCCAGGAAGCATCACGGTTGGCGCTACCTGTACCGACTCGCGCGGCTTGGCCTCCCCGGCTTCGACCCAGGTGACCATCGAGAATCCGCCGCCTCCGCCGCCGAAGGCGTCGAAGCTCAGCCAGTGCGACTTCCCCAACGAGAAGAAGCCCTGGCGCGTCGATAACACCTGCAAGGCCATCCTGGACGATGTCGCCAAGAACCTGCAGCAGAATCCTGACAGCAAGCTGGTGATCGTCGGCAACGCCGATCCGGCAGAGAGACGCAAGAATCTGGCGGGCGAACGCGCCGTCGATTCCAAGTTCTATCTGACGGAGGGCGAAGCTCAACAGCACATCGACCCGAGCCGTATCGAAGTGCGCACCGGCAGCGCTGGAAGCAAGACCGCCGAGTACTGGATCGTTCCTTCGGGCGCGACTTTCGACTCGACCGGTACAGAGTCCGTGGATGAATCCAAGGTCAAAGCGGTCCCGGATCATCCCAAACCGGCAGCCAGGAAGAAGGCTGCCCAGAAAGCGCAGTAGTTCGGAAATGGAATAAAGGCCGGTCGGCGCAAGTCGACCGGCCTTTTTTCTGCGTGGCCTTCAGTAACTTGTTGTAGGCTGGTCTGACTGTCAGTCTAGCTTTCGCATCCAAATTTTCGCTAATCTAGGGATCAAAATCGCTATGAAATCTATTTGGCTCAAGTTATTGATGGTGCTGACCTTGGCTCCAATCTGCGTGGCCGCTTCTCAGCCCTGGACGGTTCTCGGCCCCGATGGTGGAGACGTGCGCAGTTTGGCCTACGACCCGCAAAACCCAGATCATGTTTTCCTGGGCACCAGCACCGGGGTTATCTATGTGTCCGATGATGCCGGTCACACCTGGTCGCGCTTCGCCAAACTCGGGGTTGGCGACGACTACGTGCTCGATCACATCGCCTTCGACCCCCAGAATTCCAAGACCATCTTTGTTTCCGCCTGGAGCGTCCAGGACCAGAGCGCTGGAGATATTTTCCGCAGCTATAACGGCGGCAAAACCTGGCAAAGTCTGACCCCGATGCATGGCAAGTCGGTTCGCGCCATGGCTGTTTCGGCCTCCGACGATAAGGTGGTGGTCGCGGGCGCGCTCGATGGCGTCTACCGCAGCACCGACGGCGGCGATAACTGGCAGCGCATTTCGCCCAACGACGGCATCGTCAAGAACATCGAGTCCATTGCGGTCGATCCCAAAGATCCCAACGTGGTCTATGCCGGAACCTGGCACCTCGCCTGGAAGACCAGCGACGCAGGCGCCAACTGGCAGCACATCAATAAGGGCATGATCGACGACTCTGACGTTTTCTCAATCATTGTCAGCTCGACCGATCCCTCCGAGGTTTTCGCCAGCGCCTGCTCCGGTATTTATAAGAGCACCACCGCCGGCGGCGAATTCGAAAAGATCAAAGGCATTCCTTTCACCGCCCGCCGCACCCGTGTTCTCAAGCAGGATCCCAGCAACCCGGCCATTGTTTACGCCGGTACCACCGAGGGCTTGTGGAAGACGGTGAATGATGGCAAGGACTGGAAGCGCGTCAGCAACCCGGAAGTGGTTGTGAACGATGTCCTGATCGATCCCCGTAATTCGCAGCATGTCCTGCTCGCCACCGATCGCAGCGGCGTACTCGCCAGCGATAACGGCGCGGCAACCTTCACCAGTTCCAATCACGGTTACTCACACCGCTATGTGAGCGCGATTCTTCCGGACCGTAAAGAGGCGAACACGCTTTATATCGGCCTGGTGAACGACCACGAATTCGGCGGTGTTTTCATGACTCACGATAGCGGCCAGACCTGGCATCAGGAGAGCGCCGGCTTGGATGGCCGCGATGTCTTCACCCTGAAGCAGGCCAGCAACGGCACGATTATCGCGGGCACCAACCGCGGCATGTTTGAGCACCTGCCCGGCACGGCCACCTGGCATCCCGTGAACAACATAGAACAAGAGAAAACCGTATCTAAGACGGTTACCTTGAAGAGCGGCAAGAAAAAGGTCGTGACCTCCGTAGCCCGGACTCATTCGGTCCTCGAAGGCCGGGTCAACGACGCCGATCTCGACTCGCCCCGCTGGTTCGCGGCTACCTCTGCGGGCCTCTTCGTGAGCCAGGATCATGGCAAAGTCTGGATGGGCGGCCCGGTAAGTGGCGAAAAGGATTTCGTTTCGGTCCAGGCGCAAGACGGCCTGGTCGTCGCCGCAACCCGCTCTTCTGTGTTGGTCTCGCAGGATTCGGGCAAGATCTGGCAGCCGACCGCGAAGCTGGCTCCTTACCAGGTCAACATCCGCAACGTCACGGTCGCAACTGACGGCCAAATTTTTGTGGCTGCCCGCGAAGGAGCGTTCCACAGCTCGGACTCCGGCAAAACCTGGGACCACCTGATCGCCGGATTGCCTGACAAAGACATCACGTCAGTCAGCTTTGACGGCAGCCGGAAGCGCTTGCTCGCAACCAGCGGCCAAACGGGCGTGGTATTTGAAAGCACCGACGGTGGCGCTACCTGGAGGCGCGGACCCGACTCCGGCTACCCGCTGCGCCGCGTCAGCGTGGTTCACGGCCACTACGTCGCCGCGACTCCGTTCGACGGCGTAATCGCTGAGCCGGAGAACGAATCGCAAAGCGCCAACGCAGGCGGCAACTAACTCATCCCGGAACACAGTCTCGAAACATACTTCCGCAGCTCAACTCACCGCGGAGAGCCCAAGGCTCTCCGCGATTCTTTTTGCCTGGAATAAAGGAAGTTCTACACGGCACAGCCCACGATCCCTCAGTTAAGTCCTTGGTTTTCATGCTGCTTCGTCTGGTATTTCACTTGCCACTATCCCGCTATCACAGGATTGCGCCAACATACTCAGCGTGGCATCAAGCACCAACCAAAACCGCAGCACGACGGCTTATGTGAGGGCAGCCGCCCAAGCTTGTCCTGAGCGGAGTCGAAGGGGCTGTCCGGTCGAGCGAAGAGCGACCTACTCTCGCGTGAAGAATACCAAAACGCACCGTGTGCATCTGGCCATGGCCGCTCCTGCTCTCGGTCTGGTTCTGGCCTTCACTGCAAGCTGCTCCAGTTCCCACGCCTTCCATCGCACGCAGTCAGTCTCGTCCAACCAGCAACAGTTGCCCTTCCATCAGGAGATCGAGCACAGTCCCGACGATACTGCGCGGCCGAAAGTTCCCGCTGCCCAAGACCCGCCCCATAACAGCAAACTCTTCGTCGCGGCCTCGCAGTTTCATACCATCGCCGCCGGAACATTGGTCACAATTCGTCTCCAGGAGCCGCTGGTTCTCTCGCGCCTCCACGCCGGAGATGGATTCTCCGGCTCTGTCGCTGACCCGCTTGTCGTCAATGGAGACGCCCTGGTTGAAAACGGCGATCCCGTCACGGGACGAATCGAATCCACTCAGCCGCCTCCACTTCAGTCTTGCCGAGGATCTGCTCCAGGCTATGTGCGCCTCGCTCTAAGCACGATTACGGTCGATGGAGCGCCGATCCCGCTTCAAACCTTAAGCCTGTTCGCCAAAGCCACATTGATCACGTCCCACTCCACGCCCGCTTCTTGCGATTTTGAACTGCAAAAGAGCCACCTCCTGACTTTTCGTCTCAGCGCTCCCTTAACAATTGCGCAATCGCAGGCGCTTGCCAAACGCTAGTTCAGACTCTCCCTGAAGTCCTGGTTCAGCCGGATCCAACCCGTTTGTCTGAAATCTTTCTAATTTGTGTCGTAACTCAAGCTATCTAATTGAGTTACAACGTTTTCCACAGATAAACCTTCCGTGGCGTGACATGTGCCCTTCGCCGTTCCACTTTCGGCCTCCTATAGTGGGACCCGAAGCGAGTTTGAACCCAACTATAGGGAACCACAATTCCGTTTTGGGAACACCGAGGTATCGGCAGCCTCTCGTCAAGGTTCTTTTCGGGTCGCAATCGTTGCAAAGTATCGATATGAATACCGCTACTCCAATCTCGCGGCCCATGCTTCCAAAAACGGAGAGAGCTGGTTTCGGCTTTCATGCAATCTTCGAACACGCACCCTTTGCGGCCGCCCACTGCAACTCGCGCGGTCTGATTGTCGAAATCAATCCCGCTTTGAAGAAATTTCTCAATCCCGAACTGGCTTGCCAACCCGTGCTGTGCTTCGACGATCTTGTCTCCGAATCAGACGAGCACTCGGCCCAATCCCAACACTCGGCCCAATCTATATTGCGCGAAGTTTTGGATGGTAATTTGGACTGCGCCCACATTCCGGCCGATCACGAGGCTACTTCACAACAGGTTTCCGGATGGGCCGTGTGGAGGTTGTCGGTTTCCAATGGGGAATTGCCCGGGGCGCTGCTAATCGCCGAGCCCCGCTCACAGACGCCGGAGGAAGAGGAAAAACTGCTCCAGGCGCAGCGCTGGGAAGCGGTTGGTCGCCTCGCCGGGGGCGTGGTCCATGACTTCAACAATCTATTGACCGGTGTCATGTTGTACACCGACCTTCTGCTGTCGAGCATCGATCCCCGCGACTGCCGCCGCCGTTACGCCAACGAAATTCGCGGGGCCATTATTCAAGCCTCCGGCCTGGTCCGCCAGCTGTTAGTTTTTGCCCGGCCACAAAAAACCCAGCTCCGCTCTTTCTGTCTCAATCAGGTGGCCGAGGACATGAAAAATCTTCTTGCGCGCCTGCTCGGAGAGAACATCTCTCTCGAATTCAAGCTCGACCCCGATTTGGGCCTGCTCAAGATCGAGCACTCGCAAGCCCAGCAAATCATTCTGAATCTGATCCTCAACTCCCGAGATGCCCTGCCGAACGGCGGCCGCATTGTCGTCGAAACCAGCAACTGTAAATTTCAAAGCGTCGCGGGAACGACTCTCTCTCAGACAAGTGCTCCAGCCTTTCCCTGCGTACTCTTCGCCGTGAGCGACAACGGCTGTGGGATGGACGAGAGTACACGCCAGCATCTTTTCCAGCCATTTTTCACAACCAAAAGCGCCGGCAAAGGCACCGGCCTCGGCCTGACTACCGTCCACAGCATCGTGACAAGACATTCCGGGTTAATTCACGTGGATAGCGAAGCCGGGCGCGGCACCCGCGTCATGATTCTTTTCCCGCGAGCTTCCCAAACCACCAACGCAGTTTGCGTTTCGTCGCGAGCTTCCTCTTCGCAGCCCTCCCCCAAGGCATTTCAATTGATCCAAAAGGAATCACTCTTATGACGTCTGCCGTCCTCAGCCCGTCTCTGGCTACTCCTCAAATAATGGCCGCGAATTACCTCAACCTGCTCATCGTGGATGATGAACGTTCCATCCGCGAGGCTTGCCGCGAAGTCGCCATGTCGCTGGGCTTCCTGGTTCATGTGGCTGATTCTGCAGAGCACGCATATCGCCTGCTCCAGGCCAACACTATTGATGCTGTTCTGCTCGACTTGCGCCTGCCGGGCGCCAGCGGCCTGGAAGCTCTTCGTCACATCAAATCCCAGCGTCCGGAAGCTCTGGTCATCGTCGTTACTGGTTACGGAACGGTCCAGTCGGCGGTGCAGGCCATGAAACATGGTGCTTATGAATACGTCACCAAGCCGTTCAGCATTGAAGAACTAAAGCTCTTGCTGGAACGCGTCTGCAACCACCTGAAGCTTAAGACGGAGAACAGGCTCCTGCGCGAAAAATTGAAATCGCGGCAGGGCTACGGCGGTCTCGTCGGTCGTTCCCCTGAAATGGAAAAGCTTTACCGCATCATCGCCAAAGCCGCCAACAGCTCTCACCCGGTTCTGATTCTCGGCGAAAGCGGCACCGGCAAGGAAATGGTCGCGCGTTCGATCCATTTCTCTGGGCCTTTCCGCGACAAGCCTTTCATTCCGGTCGATTGCGGCTCGCTCGTCCCCACGCTGATTGAAAGCGAATTGTTTGGCTATGTCCGCGGAGCCTTCACCGGCGCCAATCAAGCCAAGGACGGCCTACTGGCCATCGCGGAAGGTGGAACCGTATTTCTCGACGAAGTCGGGGAACTTCCGGTCGATCTGCAATCGAAACTTCTGCGCGCGATTCAAGAAAAGGAAATTCGCCCCGTCGGCAGTACCCGCCGCATTCCCATCAACGTCCGCATCCTCGCCGCCACCAATCGCGACCTGGAACAGGCCGTCACCGAGGGCGCTTTTCGCCGCGACCTCTATTTCCGCCTCAACGTTCTCAGCCTGCGCATTCCCCCCTTGCGGGAGCGCCGCGACGACATTTCTCTTCTAATTAGTCATTTCATGGAGCGTGCCTCCCGCGCCTCTGGCCAGGAAAAAACCCTCACCGATGAAGCCCTTAAAGTGATGTTGGCTTACGATTGGCCGGGAAATGTCCGCGAGCTGGAAAACTGCCTGGAGCGCACCTGCGCCTTCACCAGCGGACCGCTCATTCACGTCGTCGATCTTCCGGCAGCCATAGCCAGGACGGCATCGGTTGCTCCCGCCAACGGGCACGGCTACATTTCCAACAGAATTGTCCCTATGGCCGAACTGGAAAAACAATCCATTCTGAGCGCCATCGCTGAACTAAACGGCGATAAATTGCAAGCCGCCCGCCTGCTGGGCATCGGCAAGACCACGCTCTACCGCAAGCTCAAAGATTATGCCGCGCATGCCTCCGCGTGAGAGCAGCGAAGAGGAGCCTTCGAGCCGGGTAAACCGGGGCTACCGTTGTGAATTTGTTTTTTTGGGTGGCGCAGCGCTTTTTGCGCTGCGTTTACTACTTCTTAGTTAAAGAGGCTTTAGCCTTCGAGGCTATTCTTCGCAAAAGCTGCACACACCTAGGTTTCGCCGTGCGTCCCTAATCTGCTACCCTTGCCCCTTACCATGGATTACCTCTGGACTCCCTGGCGCTACGCCTATGTCTCCACTGCCGAGAAGGCTGTCGGTTGCATCTTCTGCGCCGCCGTGAAAGCCAACGACGACGAGAAAACCCTCATCGTTCATCGCGGCCAATACTGCTTCGTTATCCTCAACGCCTATCCCTACACCCCCGGCCACGTGATGGTCGTGCCCTACGCCCACCTCGATCAACTTCGCAACCTCCCGCCCGAGGCCGCCAATGAAATGATGTCGCTTTCCCAACGCCTCGAGTCCGTACTGCGCGATGTTTACCACCCCGATGGCATCAATCTCGGCATGAACATCGGCAAAGCCGCCGGCGCCGGCATCGCCGGACACATCCACATGCATATTCTCCCGCGCTGGGTTGCCGACGCAAATTTCATGACCGTCGTAGGCGAAACCCGAATCCTGCCGGAATCTCTGGATCAAACATGGAAGAGATTGACCGAAGCGTTCAAGACCGAAACCGCTTGAGTTTTTTATCGAATTGATTCCCCTGTGCGGCCCTGTTCAACTGTGCCATGTTTAACTTCGCCGCAGTGGCCGAGTTAAACAGGTCGGTCCCCCGCCGCCGTTCACGCACAGTTCGCTCCCCGGGAAGGTTCGCACGTCGTATCCCGCGCGCCGCAGGCAGTTGTTGGTCTCGCGGTTTTCTTCAATCGCAAGTAAACGATTATTTCCCAGCGCCAGCACGTTACACGCCAGAGTCGCCCGTTCCGAGTAGTCGATTTCAATCAACTTAAATCCGCGCGACAGCAGCAGTTCAACTGTCTCCACTGCAAGGCACGGCAAATCCACCACCGCGGTTCGATCGTCGAGCAAGCTGATCAGTGACATAAGATGCAGGCACTCCGATGGCCCCTGTCCGTGCGGTAATGGTGCCGCCAGCACTTCGATCCCTTTCAATGCCAGCAAATCCCGCATCTGCCGGATGCCTTCCGCATTCGTGCGGTATCCGCGCCCAATCAATAAAGTGTTTTCATCAAGCCACAAAATGTCTCCCGCCTCGCTTGTCCCAAGAGCAACAATGTTCCCAAGCACTGGGATGCTCAGGCCTTCGCAGAACACTCCCTGGTGCGGTCCTTCGCATACTCGGTTCACCTTCCCCGGCCGCATCACAATCAACCCGTGATCCGTGGGAAGAGATGCATCGTGCGTGTAAACCGCATCCAGCGAAATATCCGGCGACGGAGGCAGCTCGAAAATCTCCGCCTCTGCTGCTTCCAGTTCTCGGCAAAGAGCCTCATGCTGTGCCTGTGCCGTGGCAAAATCCGGCGCATGATGAAACCCCAGATCTTTCCACCGCACCGCCCGTTCCGGCTTATCCCACCCCGCCGTGCGCGGCGAACAAACCAGCACCCGTTCCAGAATCCCCACCATTGAATGCCCGTTGAAACCAACCTTCGCCGCTGTTTCTAACATTTCTTTCTCACCTCTGAACCCGCTGCGTCCTTCACGAATCTAAACATGCATTATGGCAAAAGCAACGTGGGAAGGCGCGGTACTCGCCGAAAGCGATAAAACAATCGAGGTGGAAGGTAACCAATATTTTCCGCCCAACGCAATTCACAAAGAACATTTCAAGCCCAGCGACGCGCATTCGGTCTGTCCCTGGAAGGGCACCGCCAGTTACTACGACCTCGAAGTCAGTGGCAAGCAGAATGCCGGAGCCGCCTGGTATTACCCCGAGCCCAAAGACGCGGCCAAACAAATCAAAGACTACGTGGCCTTTTGGAAGGGTGTGAAAGTAGAGAATTAGGGGCTCATTCAGCTCAAGATACTCACGCAGGGACAGCCGCGCAGGCCTGCCCTGAGCGCAGCCGAAGGCGCTGTCCAGTCGAGCGAAGCTCGACTTTTTGCTGGCAAGTTTGTCTATGAATCGAATGCCCTAAAATTCCACATGTAGCCGGAAGGTCGGAACTACCACCGGTCCGCGGTCGCGATTGTATCCCGGATTATTGATGTGCTGCACTCCCGGCGCCAGGTAAATTCCCCGCCACACGTGCGCCGTATAATACGTCTCCACAATATCCTCGCGCCCGTAATTAAGGCCGCCATCCCCCAGCAAAAATCCCAGGCCGCCATCCGCTAGATAATTCTGATGATCTTTCTTGATCGCATTCGAGACAAATGCAATGCCGGCTCGATCGTACCTCCGGTGCCACCATTCGCCATTCGCTCCCACGCCCTCCACAAAAGTTTGATCATCTTCAGTGTAGGCGAAGGATTCCGTCTTCCCGTTATCCCATCCGAACCGCGCAAACGCCGCCAGATAACGCGAAAGGTTTTGTTGCACGTTTATGCCAAACCCATACTTGCGAGTAATGTGCCACGGATGGTTCGTAATCTCCGGGACCGTCTCCGGATCGGGTGACCTATGGTCTTCAAACTGCACAACCGCATCCCGGTAAATGCCCATGTTGGCATAGTTGGTATATGCCAGGAGCCGAATTACTCCTGCCTTTTTCGGAATGATTCCACGGCGTAATTCGTATTCATAATTTTCCGCATGCACCTGCCACGGCCGGTACACAAGATTAATCCCATTCGCCACCGATGGCATCAGCGCTTCGACAAAACGAAATCCCCAATCGCGATCCTCGTAGTCAGCGTATGCCCCCACCGTATACCCGCGCGTGTCCGCCGCATAGTCCCACGCCCCGTTATTGTCGGTCGTCCAATTAATAAATTGCAGATGCGTATCAGAGCCAATGGCGTTCACATCGAAAAAGTCCGGCAAACTGAACTTGCCGACGCGCACTTCCAAACGCCGCCTCGGCAATTCTTCAAACAACGACAGAAAATCGCGGTCGTTCTCAATCTTGTCTTTGCTCAGCGCAAACACTTTGTGAATCATCGCCTGGGCCAGGTAAGGCGCTTTGCTGAGCAGTGGATTCCGCACAATGTCCAGATCCGTATTTCCCGCTAATCCAAACCCTTCGCTCAACGCGGCTCCGCCAGCCTCTTCGATATAGACCAACACCTCTGTAGAATTATTTAGCCGCGCCCCCGTATAAAGCGTCAGCACTCGAGACGTCGCTTTTTCATACTTGGGACTCAAACTGTGCGACCCACTATAGGCCGCATAAAAAGGCGGATGCGTCTGAAAAATAAAATTAGCCTGCCCCGAAAGCCAAAAGCGTGTGTCCTTGAAGTGTGGGAGCATAGTTTCAATGACTTGGTCGGCTTCCGTGTCGGACGTTTGTGGATGTTCTGGAGGTGGAGTCGCCGCCGGCCCTCTAGAGGGAGTCTCTGGCTCCTGCTGCGCGATGACTGGAGAAATCATACTCAGAGCAATCGCGCACAGGGCAAACGCGTGAAGAATGAATTTCAATGGCGTCATTCGGGTTAGTTTTGTGAAATAGTCCAGTCTCAGACTGCAGAATTCAGACGGTGGATTGTACCCAAACTTAGTTTAACCTAAGTATACTATCAAAGATTAACTATAGTTAATCAATAAAAGAAATCCTCGCAACATCCGTCTGTCTGACTTGAGGCTAAGTCGCCTTCGTTACAGGAATGTTACAGGATTGAAATTTAAGAAAGACGCGACGTGCGAGGAGTCGGTAGTTGCAGAGGAGGCTACGGCGGTGCGGCAAAATTAAAAAGGGACGGTCCGGAGCCCCCGAAACCGTCCTGAAAACCCTCCCGGTTAGAAGGGCGACTTGATGTTTGTGAGACTATCCGTCACATATTGCAGAATGATGGCGGCAGCATTAATTTCAGGTTAATTCATATGCGCGGTCGCTGATATAGTAATCGGTTGCATTCAGCCCTAGCATAGCTGGCGGGTTTACATCCTCGTTGTTCTTGGGGAGCCTCGATGCCGTCGACAACCTCTCGAAAAGCCGAGCAGTCGCGCCGTTTGCAGCAGCGTGCCGAAAGCATGATTCCCGGCGGAGTAAACTCCCCGGTGCGGGCCTTCGGTTCTGTCGGAGGCGATCCGCCCTTTATCATGCGGGGCAAAGGCTCGCATATTTTTGATGCCGACGAAAACGAATACATTGACTATGTTGGATCGTGGGGCCCATTAATTCTCGGGCATGCCGCTCCCGATGTGCTGGATGCGATCGTCAGTGCGGCCTGCAACGGCACCAGCTTTGGAGCCTCAACCCCGTCCGAAGCCGACCTCGCCGAGCTGGTAATCTCGGCATTTCCGCAGATGCAGAAAGTGCGCTTTGTGAGCTCTGGCACCGAAGCCACCATGTCGGCCATTCGCCTGGCTCGTGCCTACACCAAGCGCAAATACATTGTTAAGTTCGAAGGCTGCTATCACGGCCATTCCGATGCGCTTTTAGTAAAGGCCGGCTCCGGCGTAGCCACGCTCGGAATCCCAGGATCGGCGGGCGTTCCCGAAGAGTTCACCCAGTTCACTCTGGCTCTGCCGTTCAACAACGTCAAAGCCGTCGAGTACGCGTTTCAGAAATTCAAGCATCAGATCGCATGCGTAATCGTCGAGCCGGTCGTGGGGAACATGGGATGCGTTCCCGCCGCAGACGATTATCTGGTCGCCCTGCGCCTGATCACCGAACGCGAGAAATCAGTATTGATTTTCGACGAGGTCATGACCGGATTCCGCCTGGCTTTTGGCGGCGCGCAGGAACTCTATAGCATTCGTCCCGATCTCACTACCATGGGCAAGATCATCGGCGGAGGCCTGCCAGTAGGCGCATACGGCGGCCCCAGCGAGATCATGAATCTGGTCGCGCCGCTCGGTCCCATGTATCAGGCTGGCACGCTCTCCGGAAATCCGCTGGCCATGGCCGCTGGATGCGCTACCTTAAAGCATCTTCGCGATCACAAACAGGAAATCTATCCACGCCTCGACAAGCTCAGCGGAGAATTGGTGGAAGGCGTCGCCGCGGCCGCCAAAGACGCAGGCGTCTCGCTCAGTCACAATCGCGTCGGTTCCATGTTTACCTGGTTCTTCAATCCCGGCCCGATCACGGATTGGGATTCCGCTTCAAAATCCAACACCGAAGCCTTCGGCAAATTTTTCCGGGCCATGCTCGATAGCGGAATCTATCTGCCGCCTTCGCAATACGAAGCTGCCTTCCTAAGCGCGGCCCACTCCGCCGAAGACATCCGCCAAACCATCGCCGCAGCGAAACAAGCATTCAAAGGCATGCATATGTAGGGACAGGCGTCTGAGCGAAGTTGAAGGGATTGTCCAATCGAGAGAAGCTTGACGCTTTTTATTACTCTCGCGGAACTGGTGCTTCCTCATGGACCGCCATCATCTGCGGAATCGTCACAAAATCGTATTGCGCTTTAAGTTTCTCGATCAACCCGTGGGTTGCAATCACACTTTGCGACCGGTCCGCTCCCATCCCTTTATGCCCGCCATCATGCAACAAGATGACATCTCCGCCGCGAACCTGTTTCGCGATCTTGCGCTCAATCTCCGCAGCCGGCGGCGCGTTCCAGTCGTTTCCCGCTGCGTTCCACATTACCGGCTCCAGCCCCAATTCGCGCACGATGCGCAGCACCGCTGGGCGGCGTCCTCCAAACGGCGGACGAAACAGATTGGAATGCTCTCCAATCGCATCCTGCAATGCCGACCGGCAATCGCATATTTCCCGGCGAACCTCAGCCTCGCTCTTCAGCACAAGCAGCGGATGAGTGAAGGTGTGATTCCCAACGACGTGACCAGCTTGAACAACTTCACGGGCAATCTCCGGCCGCTGCCGTACATAACTTCCCACCAAGAAGAAAGTCGCCCGCACCCCATGTTTCGCCAGCGTTTCCAGCAACCGCAGCGTATGCGGATCGTTCGGCCCGTCGTCGTAAGTTAGCGCAACCTGTCGCATCCCGTGCCCTAGCCCAATAAATGTTTTCCCGTACCATTGGCCCGTCCGCGCCATGGACTGGTACCCCGCCGCTACCGCGACTCCCATGCAAGCTGCACCGCCTACGGCAAGCTCCAGCATGCAAGAATTGTAAAGCGCAACCTCCTGACTGACCACCGGCTACCTCTCTGTTAACTCATCCCTCAATTGTCACTCCGCTCCATACGAGCTATCCTGCCAATTCCGGAATATTTTTAACCTATGGCAAATCTGTTCGAACTCCCTCGTTACATTGCTGTCGAAGGACCCATCCGAGTCGGTAAAAGTACTTTGGCACGAATGCTGGCCGAACGCCTGAATGCGCAGCGCGTCATGGAGCCGGACTCCAATCCGTTTCTCGGCGCATTCTATGAGGGCGAACGTGGAGCGGCGTTTCAGGCCCAATTCGCTTTTCTGGTTCGCCGCTTCGAGCAGTTGCAAGCTCTCGATTTGGGGTCTCACTCGCAAAAGACAATTGTCGCGGATTATATTTTGGAGAAAGATAAACTCTTTGCCTGCCTCAACCTCACCGATCAGGAACTCGAGACCTACAATCGCTACTACACTCATTTCCGCAATCTGCTACCCACTCCTGACCTGGTGATCTACTTGCAAGCCACACCGGAGGTGCTAAAGAAGCGCCTGAAGAAGAAAAACGCGCCCGATGAGCGCGCCGTGAGCGACGATTATCTGGAAGAAGTGGTAAAGGCCTACGAACACTTCTTCTTTCATTACACTTCGTCCGATCTGCTGATTGTAAATACTTCGGAGATCGATTTCGTCGACCGTAATGAGGACCTTCAGGAATTACTACGCAAAGTTACCGAGCCCATCAAAGGAACGCAGTACTTCCTGCCATTAGGCGGCCAGGAAGCCGTGGGCGCTTAGGCGTTCGGGCCAAAATATTGCGGTATGAAAGCCATGGTTGCCAGTCTGCGCATTGAGAAGTAAGGACTGCGGTTCCTAAAACTGTGATGGCGACTTCGTCGGCCGAAATGGAATCCAGAACGTCGCCTCCACATCCACAGGCGTGCCCGCCTTCATCGCAGGCTGAAATTTCCACTTGGAAATCGCGTCGCTCGCGAAGTGGTCAAGGCGCGCGTCCACACTGCGCAGCACCCGCACTTGACTCACGCTTCCATCGGCGTGGATCACGCCGTAAAGGATCACCGTTCCCTGCACGTTCTGCCGCATCAATTCCAGCGGATAAGCGGGATCGACTTTGCTCGTCGCCACGGGCGATGAAACTTGTTCCTGCGTCTTGCTCGCATCCTGTGCCAGCGGCGCGAAGCGGATGATCCAGCTTCCGCCGCCTGAGTTGAGATTCGGCATGTTCAGGCTGAGCGAATAAATTTTCCGGTCGCCAAAAACCTCGCGCTCCGCCTCGGAGATGTTGCCGGCGCTTGTCGACGTCTCAGTGCGCGTAACTCGTGGCGGCCGAGCATTTGCGATTAAGTTCGGATTCACAGAATTCGCGCCAGAATTGTTGCCCACATAAAGTCCGGACGGCAGTTTGCTGTTGCTGTTCTTGCCCGAAGTGCCGCTGGCATCGGAATCAGCGGACGCCCCGGAAGCTCCGCGGTGTCCAGAAGGAGTAGAAGAGAAAGTACCACGTCGGTTTCCTGCAACGGCAGGTGGAGGCGCGCCCACCGCCGGATTCAGGCTAAGCGCAACCATCGCTCCGCCCGAGCGCGATCGTCCAGATGCGCCCAGCGAGGGAGGTGGAGCAATTACCTGCGAGCCGTTTCCGTGAAGTGCCGCACCTGCCCGCGGCATGGTGCGCTGCTCCGCTACGCTGAGTTGTGGTGCAGGCGCAATCACGGCGCTGCGCCCGATGTTCATATCGCCAATGCGGCGGTTCGAAGTGGCGTCTAGCGCGGGCGGAGGCGCAACCACAGCCAGCTCCGGCGTGCGCATGGATTGCGATTGCCGCTCCGTTTTTTCCACGCTGGGCGGAGGCGCTACAACGGAACGCTCCAACTGCGGCGCCAGGCGCGAGATCTGGGAGGCCGGCACCAGTGGCGCGGGTGCAATCGGCATGCGCGGCGCGTCAGACCAGGCCACACTATTGGGCAATTTGATGTCATGCTTCAATCGAACCGCAGGGGCGGCGACGATGGTCTGGGAACGATTGTCTGATTCTGGAGGTACGGAAATAACCGGCTGCGAAGAAAATCCGGGATCGGCCTTTTCCGAGTGGTTGGCGCGAGGTCTGTTCCCGTGCGACTTCAGCGTATCAATAGGCGGCAAATAGTCGGCGGCCGAGTAATACACAACGTCGGCATGCGTGAACTGAGATTGGGGAACGGCATGGGGTTGCAGAGCCAGAAATCGCGATCCCCCCAAAATGGCAATGATCGCGAGCACATGGTATCCGCCCGATTCAAGGAATCGCCGCCAGGGTAGCTTAGGGTCAACAAAAACATCCGGCCAAAAAGTAGCAGGCGCTGACTCTAGCTGCAACGGAGGAAGGTCACCTTGCTTGTCGCTGAACAGATCGCGCAGATTGAGCCCGAAAGTGCGCGACCAAGGCTCGGTCTCGATCAGCAACCGCAGGGGTGCGCCGTGCGTCCCAGCTCGACCAGCTTCCCTTGCAGCCATTTTTTCCGTAATCGTTTCTTCGGTAGTCGAGGAATCAGAGACTTCAGGCATCGTCTTATCTTAGATGCAAGAGGCGTTTCTTGCTTAGCTTTGGAGAATCAGGAGGGCAGGATGGCACCGGGGTTCCGTGTTTTGGTTCACTCCTGCCGCGGAGCAAAAAAAAACTTGTTGACGTGACTAAATGCTCACGTTACTATTAGATCACATAATGAAAGCGAAAAAGCAAAGGAGATCAACCATGACCTTGGAAGACCTGACACTAGATATTCAACAACACGTAGACGTTAAATCCACGCCGGAGAAGACATTCGCCACCGTGCTGTACCGGCTGGGGAAAGGTAACACCCACCCCAACGGGCAAACCCTTGACTTGAATCTGGAGCCGAAGGTGGGCGGGCGCTGGTACCGGGATCGCGGCAACGGCATCGGACATGTTTGGGGATTCGTGCAGGTGATCAAGCCCGGAGAGTTGCTCGAGCTGAGCGGCCCCATGTTCATGTCCTATCCGGTGATCAATCATGTGGAAGTAAAGATTGAACCTGCCGCCAGCGGCTGCCGGATCGCACTGCGGCATCGCGCTCTGGGCATGATCGATCCCGAACACCGCAAGAATATTGGCACGGGCTGGAGCCACATGCTGAACCAAACGAAAAAGGACTGCGACGCGGCGTGAAGGAAATTCCCGCTCAGCCGCGTCCAGCGGATGAACTCGACCCGGTGTGGAAGGCGCTCTCGGATGCGACCCGGCGCGCCATTCTGGATTATCTGCGGGACCGTTCCCGCACCACCACCGAGATTGTGGAAACCTTTCCGCATCTCAGCCGCTTCGGGGTGATGAAACATCTCGACGTGCTGCGGCAGGCGAACCTGGTCAGCACGCGGGAGGAGGGAAGACAGCGGGTGAATTCGCTGAACGTAACGCCCATCCGACAGATTTACGAACGATGGGTGGGCCCGTTCGCCGAGCTGTGGTCAAGCGAGTTGCTTCGCATAAAAGAAATCGCCGAGCAGGATGGCGCGGGGAAAAAACACAGAACTAACGCCAGAAAAAGTAAGAAGTAAGGCACTCGTAGAAAATAGAAACGAGAACGGCAAGAAAAAGAGAGAGAAAAACAAATCATCAGAACAGGAGAAAACCAATGGCGACAGCCACTACCACCAGCGCACACACCCGCGAGCATCGAGTTGTATCTCTAACAGAATGGACCGCCCGCCGCAAAGAACTACTCCGCAAAGAAAAGGAATTCACCAAACTTCGCGACGAACTGAGCCGCCAGCGCCGCGAACTGCCCTGGGAAAAAGTTGAAAAGCAATATGTATTCGATGGGCCAAACGGCAGAGAAACTTTTGCCGACCTATTCGGCGGCAAAAGCCAGTTGATCATCTACCACTTTATGCTTGGTCCGGGATGGGAAGCCGGTTGCCCCAGTTGCTCATACTTGGCCGACCATTTCGATGGAAGCCTGGTCCATCTTGCCAATCGCGACGTCACGCTGGCCGTGGTTTCCCGCGCGCCGATGCCGGAGATTGCGGCATTCAAGAAGCGCATGGGCTGGGCGTTCCGGTGGGTGTCATCGTTCGGAAACGACTTTAACCGCGATTATCATGTTTCGTTTACCAAAGAGGAAATGGCGAACGGCAAGGTGGAGTACAACTACGAAACGATGGAGTTCCCCAGCGAAGAAGCCCCGGGAGTGAGCGTGTTCTATAAAAATGAGCGAGGCGAGATCTTCCACACCTATTCTTCCTATGGGCGCGGGCTCGACATCCTGGTGGGTGCCTACAACTTTCTCGACCTCGCGCCCAAGGGCCGCGATGAGGATGGCTTGGCCTTCAGCATGGCATGGGTCCGCCATCACGATCGCTACGCCGAAGGCTACTTCGTCGATCCCAAGGCGCTCTACACCGCGCCAAAGGGTACGGGATCCTCATGCTGCGCGGCGGAGAAGAATTTGTGAAGACTAATTGCGGCGAACTAATTTCGACTGGTTCGCATCGGGCAGTCAGCGGAATGCGGGCCGTCACTGGCGGTCCGCATCCAGCCTTTGCTCGGCGTTATCTCCCCTTGGCCGGATGGGTCTCTTCCGGATGGATTGTCCCAGGCGGCATTCTCCTTCTGTTGCCGAAATGTCCCGCCTGTATTGTTGCCTATCTCGCGATCGCCGGCGGGATCGGGATCTCGATCACCGCCGCAATCTATCTTCGGATGGCGATAGTAATGTTGTGCGGAGCCTCGCTGGCATATTTTGCGGTTAAGCGGGCGGCTAAACTCCCAACGACTGCGCGCTTCGTTTCGCGGCTAACAACTGCCGCAACACATACTGCAAAATGCCGCCATTAGCGTAGTAGAGCGCTTCCTGCGGCGTATCGATGCGCACTAAAGCTTCGAACTCCACTGGACTTCCTTTGCCCGTAGCGCGGACCTTCACCTTCTGCGCCGCAGAATAATGTTCAACCAGATTGCGTACGCCGGTAATTTCAAAAACTTCCTCGCCGGTCAGGTGAAGTGATTCGGCATTCTGCCCGGCGGGAAATTGGAGTGGCAAAATTCCCATGCCGACCAGATTCGAGCGGTGAATACGCTCGTAGCTTTCGGCGATGACGGCGTGAACACCGAGCAGTCGCGGACCTTTCGCGGCCCAGTCTCGCGAGGAACCGGAGCCGTATTCTTTGCCCGCAAGGATGATCAGCGGCGTACCTTCAGACTGATATTTCTCGGAGGCGTCGAAGATCGACATTTCGGTGTTCGAGGGCAGGTGCCGGGTGAATCCACCTTCGGTCGAGACCAGCTTGTTGCGCAATCGCACGTTGGCGAATGTTCCGCGCACCATCACTTCATGATTGCCGCGCCGCGAGCCGTAAGAGTTAAAGTCGGCGGGCTTGACGCCGTGCTCCTGCAAATATTTTCCTGCCGGACTGTCTCTTTTAATCGATCCTGCGGGAGAAATATGGTCAGTGGTAACACTGTCTCCCAATACCGCCAGTACGCGCGCAGATTGAATGTCTTCGACGGCCGCCGGTTGAATCTTCATGTCGTCGAAGTACGGCGCGCGGCGGATATAGGTGGAATTTGGGTCCCAGGCGTAGGTTTGGCCCTTAGGAACGGAAAGGCCGCGCCAGCGCTCGTCTCCCGCAAAAACTTCAGCGTAGCTTTTCGAAAACATTTCCGCGGTCACAGATTGCTCGACCGCCTCTTCGACCTCGCGCTGTGTGGGCCAGATATCGGCGAGATAGACGGGCTTGCCGTCTTTACCTTTGCCGACGGCATCTGTGCGAAGGTCCGTGTCGATTCGTCCCGCCAGTGCAAACGCAACCACCAGCGGCGGCGACATCAAGTAGTTGGCGCGAACCTCTGAGTTGATACGGCCTTCGAAGTTGCGGTTGCCGGAGAGCACGCTGGCGACTACTAAATCTTTTTCGTCGATGGCCTTGGAAACTTCTTCAGGGAGCGGCCCAGAGTTGCCGATGCAAGTCGTACAGCCGTAGCCGACGATGTGGAATTTCAACTTCTCGAGATAAGGCGTCAGGCCGGCGTTTTCCAGATAGTCGCGGACAACCTTCGATCCGGGGGCAAGCGAAGTCTTCACCCACGGTGGAACAGAGAGCCCTTTTTCGACCGCCTTTTTCGCAAGAATTCCAGCGCCGATCATGACGGAAGGATTCGAAGTGTTGGTGCAGGAAGTGATGGCGGCGATAACCACGCTGCCGTGCTTGAGAGAATCTTTCACATTCGCGGAAACGTGTTCGTGAACGTTCGGATCTTCCACACCGACGGCTGCGGGATTGCCGCCTTCGGCTTCCCATGTCTTCGCAGTGCTCGTGGGTGCGCCATTTCCACTTCCCGCAATCGAGGCCGGCAGTGAGGCGGCTCCGGTTTTCGCCGCGGACTTTGGCTTGATCAACGAAGGCAAAGCTTTATTGAATGAGTCGCCGGCCTGCGACAGCACAACCCGATCCTGCGGCCGCTTCGGCCCAGCCAAACTCGGCTCAACCGTCCCAAGATCAAGCGAGAGTAACTCCGAATATTCCGCCTCGGGGGTTTTCTCGTCGTGAAACAACCCCTGTTCGCGGCAGTAAGCTTCGACCAGTGCGATTTGTTCAGCGCTGCGTCCGCTGAGCTTCAGGTACTTGAGGCTTTCTTTGTCGACCGGGAAGATGCCGCAGGTCGCGCCGTATTCCGGCGACATGTTAGCGATGGTCGCACGATCGGCGAGCGGAAGATCGCGCAACCCCGGCCCAAAGTATTCGACAAACTTTCCGACGACGCCGTGCTTGCGCAGCATCTCGGTGATTGTTAGAACAAGATCGGTAGCCGTAGCGCCTTCCCGCAGACGTCCCGTAAGTTTCACTCCGACAACCAGCGGGATCAGCATGGACACAGGCTGCCCGAGCATCGCGGCCTCGGCTTCAATTCCTCCCACCCCCCATCCCAACACCCCAAGCCCGTTGATCATGGTCGTGTGGGAGTCGGTGCCAACCAGGGTGTCGGGGTAGGCGGTGCGTGCACCATTCACATCTTGTACGAAAACGACCCGGGCGAGGTATTCGAGATTGACCTGATGGACGATGCCGGTGTCGGGAGGGACGATGGCCAGATTATGGAATCCGGTTTGGCCCCAGCGGAGGAAGGAATAGCGCTCTTTGTTGCGCTGGAATTCGAGCAGAGCGTTTACGTCGAAGGCGCTACTGGTGCCGAATTCGTCCACCTGCACGGAGTGGTCAATGACGAGTTCCACAGGTTGCAGGGGATTGATCAACGAGGGATCGCCGCCGAGTTGCTTCATGGCGTCGCGCATGGCGGCTAGATCGACGACGCAAGGGACGCCGGTGAAATCCTGAAGCAGGACGCGGCTGGGCGTGAAGGCGATTTCCTTATCAGGTTTGGAATTTTTATTCCAGGCCGCGAATGCGCGGATGTCTTCTTTTTTTACGTTGCGGCCATCCTCGGTCCGGAGAAGATTCTCGAGAAGAATTCGGAGAGAAAAAGGCAGGTGCGCGGTTTTGATGCCTTGCTTGTCGAGCGCGTCGAGACGATAGATCTCGTATTCCTTGTTGCCGACTTTGAGACCGGAACGGGCGTTGAAGCTATTTAAAGACATGATGGCCTTCCTGACGAAGATGCCGCGGTACGGCTGAACCTGCCGCACTGCGGACTGGAGCTAAGATCGGAACCCTCAAGTTTAGTCGTTTTGCAGTGGATTGCGTAGAGGGAAGCCGAACGAAAGAATTGCTATTTCTGAGAGAGAAAATAAAGATCTTCGTGGCCAGCCGGGCGAGCGTAAACCAGGGACGAGAGATCGCGGGAGACGACAAAGGCATTGCCATCGTAATCTTCGCGGAGAGCGAGTGGCAGTTTGAAGGCAGGGACGGGCGAACCAATAGCGATGCCGTTGTGCCAGGGCTGCCGGAAGATTGTGGTTTGACCATGAGAGGCGAGCGAGTAGAGGAAAGACTTGCCGTCATGCGAATACATAGCCAGATAAGTGGTAATGCCCTGCTTGAGAGTGGTGCAAGTCTTATCGACAATCGAGTATTGATAAAGGCCGGGTTTCTCGCCCCAAAGCACGCTGGTGATGACAAATTTGCGGTCTGGAGAGAAATCGACGGCCATCCCGCAGTGGTCAAAGAAAGGAACGGCGGGAGAATCATTCAACAGGATTCGCCAGTTCTTTCCTTCGCGACTGCTGTCATCGCGGCCGCCGAGAATGATGGATTGATCTCCCGGTTCCCAAATGGCAAAGCCAACGTAATCGCCGGACCATGGCAATTGGTGGAGATGCGTACCATCGGCATCGATAACGAAAAGTTTTAGCTTGTCGCCAACCCCGTCGGCAAACAGGTATTTGGTTGAATCGTTCGACCACGCCAAAGTTTCCAAACCAGAACTGCCGGACGCCAGCTTTTGCCGATGATTGCCTGTGATATCAGAGACCCAAATCTCGCCCTTGCCCAGTTCAGGGGTTGTTATGTATGACAAATGGAGTCCATCGTTTGAAAGCACCGGCTGAGTCGCATCTTCGGTGACGATATCGGAGAACTGTTTCGATGCCGCGCGATAGAGGGTAAGAGTTCCGGCGGATCTGCCATTCACGAAGTAAATGCCCTTACCATTTGGTTCAGACATAGGGGCGAGATCAGGGCCGGGGCCGAATGTGATTTGCCTAAGGGAATGATCTTCCAGGGAGAATTCCCAGAGGTTGCTGATGCCGTTAATTCTACGACTGACATAAATGCTTTTTCCCGGAATACCCCAAGAATTCCAGGCAGAGGTATTGGGGAGCTGCCCCAAGTTATTGAGTTGGCGAGTTGAGAGATCGAGCCGCTGTAAAGTTTCGCCGGAAGCCCCCGCGGAGCTGAGGAGAAGGCTTTTGCCATCTGGATAGCTCTTTAAGTGAAGGCCGAGAAGGACGCTGGGCGGAAAGCTGTAGATGAGTTCCTCACCGGTGCCTGAGTATGGCGTGCGAACAAGTTGTCCATCCGGTTTCTCTAGGTAGAGAGAGAGACCATCGGCGGATGGTGTAACACCGTAGCCCGCAGCCAGGCGCTTGGGAGCGCCACCAAGGGTAGGAATGCTCGATATCTCAAAATCACCCAGAGTCTGGCGAAAAAAGATTTGCGTACCATCAGACGAAAAACTTAAAACCGTTTTGTTCCCTTCATCGTGGGTGATCTGAAGAGGCTCGCCGCCGGAAGTCAGCATGACGAACACTTGATCATAACCCTCCACAGGGGAGGTAAAGGCGATAGTGCGACCATCCGGAGAGAGAGCGGGATAGTCCATGGAATTATTCCATTGACTGACCTTCGTAATTCTTGCCGGGCCTCCTGCGACGCGGCGATTGAAGGCTAAATTGTAGACGCCGTACGCCGCGGCGAAAACGAGAAGAAGTACCAAAGCGCCTAGCGAGAAGATCTTGCCTTTATTGCGTGAAGCGACTGCGGCCATCGTGGAGCTATCGGAGGGATAAGCGGACGGTGTTCCGGACGGCTGGCTCGCCAGTGCGGGGATGGCTTTCGACGAAGGGGAGGATCCGGAATGCATGGTTGTGGAAAAAGATGACGGGACCGACCCAGAAGAAATATGGGCGGAGCTAGTGTCCCGGCGCAGGCGTTTTAGATCGGCGCGGAGTTCGGAGGCGTTCTGATAGCGAAGGTCTCGATCCTTCTCGAGAGCTTTGCCGATAATGCGTTCGAGTTCGGCGGGAACATCGGGATGAAAGCGCGCTGGCGGCAATGGAGAACGGTTGAGAATGGCCTCGAAGATGACGCCGGAAGTGTCACCGCGGAATGGGAGCGATCCGGTAGACATTTCGTAGAGAACGGCGCCGAAGGAGAACAGATCTGAGCGGGCGTCAAGTTCTCTGCCGCGGACTTGTTCGGGAGACATGTAAGCCATGGTGCCCAGCGCAGAGCCTGGGCTGGTGAGGTGTTCGGAATCGACGCCAACCGTGGCGAGAGTGGCAGAAGGTTCGGCTTGCGGGCGGGAATGAGTGACCTTGGCAAGACCAAAATCGAGGACTTTTGCATGACCGCGTTTGGTAACGAAGATGTTGGCGGGCTTGATGTCGCGGTGAACGATGCCCTCGGCATGGGCGGCATCGAGAGCATCTGAAATCTCTATGGCGATGTCCAGTAAACGCTCCAGTTCCATGGGCCGGCCCGCAATTGCATATTTGAGAGTTTGTCCCTCGAGACATTCCATGGCGATGAAGGCTTTGCCATTTTCTTCACCGATGTCGTGGATGGTGCAGATGTTGGGATGATTAAGCGCGGAGGCAGCTTTGGCTTCACGGCGAAACCGGCTGAGGGACTGGAGATCTCTGGCAAGATCGTCAGGGAGGAATTTAAGGGCGACGAAGCGGTCGAGGCGCGTGTCCTGCGCTTTGTAGACCACTCCCATTCCGCCACCGCCCAGCATCTCGATTACACGATAGTGAGAGATGGTTTGCCCAACGAGTGAAGAGGAATCCGTCATTTATCTGGACCCCGAGGAGTGGCGTGCGACTGAATGCACATCTTAGGTCGCAGGTGAGGACAAGTCAACGACAGGCGAGTAAGTATGGCGGTCCCGTGGATTTAGCGGGCGGTCCAGACCTGATATGCGACGACTGCCATCATGAACAAGAGGTAGAGCCGAAGGGTCCATAGAACGGCGAGCTCGGGACCATTGAAATGTCGGCGGGGGATATGGCGTTTTTTCGCGCTGACGAGTTGATCATGCTCAAGCGAGGTGAGGACGAGGGTTTCGTCGGCGGGCGAGATATGATGCGGTTTCGATTGGCTTTCGGTCATTGGGCTAGCCTCGGGCGGGCAACAGATTTTTCCTGGTGCCGAAAGAAAACGGTCGAGCTTTGCTCGACTGGACAGCTTGCAACGGCTGTTCTACAGAAGCATTTTTTACGAAGAGTCATGACTACTTTCCTCCCAGCGCCGCGAAGATGTTCGGGAACAGTATGCTCAGGCCGAAAAGGATGCCGGCGGCGGTTAGGATGAAAACCACGCCGCTTGCAAGGACATTCACCCATAGCGGGCTCACCAGATCGCCCATCACTTCCCGGTCGTTCACCAGCATAAAAAGAAATACTAAGGCAGGCGGCATGGCGAGAACCGCGACCACATTTACGAGCAACACCACATAGACCAGGGGCAGACCTGGAACCAGGACGATAGCGGCGGCGGCGATGGCGCAGAGAGTGAGCACGGCATAGAAAGATTTGCCTTCCGACATCGGCAAATTGAGGCTGTGTGGTTTACCGGCCACTTCCCCGAAGGCATACGCGGACGAAGTGGAGATGGTGATGGCGGCGACGATTCCCGCCTCAACCATTCCAAGGGCAAAGAGTGACGCGCCGATGCGCCCAATGATGGGCTGAAGAGCCTGCGCGAATTCGGCTGCCTGGAAATTATCGGCGCTCATCGTATGCGCGAAGAGCGGCGCGGTGGCAAGGATGGTAGCGATTGCGGCAGTGCAGGCGAGAGCGGCGCCGAGGACGGTGTCAATGCGGCCGAAGCGAATGTCTTTGGTGGTCATGCCCTTGTCGACGGTCGCGCTCTGCTGAAAGAAAAGCATCCATGGGGTTACGGTCGCGCCGATATCGGCCAGGACAATTAGCAACGTGTCCTTATTGAAGCCAGGAACCGGGCGCCAGGTGATGAAAGCATGGCCTGTCGCGCGCCAATCAGGCTGGGCCATGAGCGCGACCGGAATAAAAACCAAGTTGAAGATGGCAGCGGCGAGCGTAATGCGTTCCCATGTCCAGTAACGATGACTCAAGAGCGCAGTAAAGAGGACGCTGAGCGCAAGGAGAATCGCGATCCAGGCTGGGACGCCGAAATAGCCAAGGCCAGCGCGGATGGCAATGAATTCCGTGATCAAAGTGAGAAAGTTGCCAAGGCCCAGGTCAATCATGGAGAACCATCCCCAAAAAGGGCCGAAGCGGTCGAAGATGAGTTCGGCATGGCCGCGATGCGTGGCCGCGCCGAGACGCACGGTCATTTCCTGAACGATGATTGCCATGCAAAAAGTAAGGACGACGAAAGGGAGAAAGAATCCGATCCCGAACTTGGCGCCGCTGGCGGCGTAGGAGAGCATGCTGGGGCCATCGTTCTCTCCGAGCATGACCAGAACGCCGGGCCCGGCAAGCAACCAGAGCAGGCGGGCCCTGGATGAAAACCCCCTCTGGGCGCGAGCTTGCGAGACACGGACGCGATCATGGGCGCGATCGACATCTTCATGAGTGATGACTACTTCGGATTGGGCGACGGGCTTCACGGTTAGCGGGGTCGTCTTGCGCGGTGATTTCCTTCCCAGGAACGAGATTAGCCTGAGTATACATGAAAAGATAAACCACGGTTAATGGTGCATTTATCGAAGTTTCCCGAGAAGTTTGCGCAGTGCTATCTATGAGGGGGCCTTCGACCGCGGTTTTGCTTCGCAATCGCGAAGCAAAATCCTCGCTCAGGATGACAGATGAAGGGCGACAGCTAAAAGGGGTTAACGCTGCTCGGTTGCGGAGACCCAGACGCGTTCGGCGGCGGCGCGTCCGAGAGAAACGGCGCCGGAGGTGGTTGAGAGAGTAAGAGTTTGATCGTAGTTGCGTTCGAGGATGCGAAGTTTGGCGCTGGGGCGGATGCCGCGGACCTCCAAAAATTCGAGAAGGCGGCGATCGCGCTCATAAATTCCGCTGACGGTGTAAGTCACGCCCGGTTGCCCGTCGGCGAGCAAAAGAAGCCCACGATTGCGGCGGCTGGCGGGGCTCTCCATCTCACTCATGTTGCCGTGGGGGCAGATGCCTCCTTTGCCCAGCTTGGCAAGGAGTTTCTCTTCAAAGTCAGGGGAAACCGCGTGCTCGAGACGCTCGGCTTCATCGTGAACTTTCCACCATTCCATGCCGAAGAGCTCCGCCAGCATGCGTTCGATGAGGTGATGGCGAAGAGTAAGCTTGCGGGCAATCTTACGACCCGCTGCCGTGAGGCGGACGTGGCCGTCTCCCTGAACGCGGACCAGCGCGTCTTTTTTTAAGCGGCGCATCGCCATGGTAACCGCGGGCGCGGAAACCTTCAGCCAGTCGGCGAGCCGGGCGGAGATGACAGATTCACCTTCGCTCTCAGCTTCGAGAATCGCTTTCAGGTAGTCCTCTTTGGAAACGGTGATCATTTGGGGAGATTATACGACGGAGGGTTAAGTGTGGTTAAGAAGCAAATTGATGATGGTTGATTGATGATCGTTGATTGCTGATTGTGGATTAAGACCGTGGGTTTTGGATTCTGCTTTGCCGGTCAACAATCATCCATCATCAATCAACAATTTATTTCGTCCGGTTTGACAGGCTCGCCGCTCTACCCTAACCTTTATTTTCTTCTATGAAACTTTTGGTTCTGGGTAGCGGCGGGCGCGAGCATGCGCTGGTGTGGAAGCTGCGGCAATCGCCGCGGGTTTCGGAGCTATATTGCGCGACTGGCAATGGCGGAATCGGCGATGAGGCGGAATGCCTGCCAGTTGACCTGAAAAGTGTGGATTCGATCTTGGCCTTGGCGCAGAAGCTCCAGCCTGATCTCACCGTCGTAGGGCCCGAGTTACCGCTTACGCTGGGAGTAGTGGACGAGTTCACGCTGCGGGGTTGGCCCGTGTTTGGCCCGACCAAGGCGGCGGCGCAACTCGAAGCGAGCAAGAGCTTCGCCAAAGAGTTCATGCAGCGCCATCGAATTCCTACAGCGGCTTACGCGATTTGCGATTCCATGGAGGAAGTGCAGGACGCTTTGGCGCGCTTGCATGCGCCGGTGGTGGTGAAAGCGGATGGCCTTGCCGCAGGCAAAGGCGTAGTAATGGCGGCGAGCAAGGAAGAAGCGGCCAGCGCGGCGGCCGAAATGTTGAGCGGCAAGATGGTGGGCGAAGCGGGCGCGCGGGTGGTGCTGGAAGAATGTTTGGTTGGGGATGAACTGTCATTTTTGGTGTTGAGCGATGGGGAGCGGGTTGCGCCGTTGGTGGCGGCCCAGGACCACAAACGGGTGGGCGACGGCGATACCGGGCTAAACACCGGAGGCATGGGCGCGTATTCCACCGCGCAGATTGTAGATGAGAAGATGCGGGATTGGCTGGTGAATCATATTGCCAAGCCGGTAGTGGCGGGAATGAAGGCGGAGGGCGCTGAATATAAGGGCGTACTTTATTGCGGGCTGATGATGACGGCGCGCGGCCCGATGGTGCTGGAGTTTAATTGCAGGTTTGGCGATCCGGAAACGCAGCCGATTCTGATGCGGCTGGAGAGCGATCTGGTGGATGCGTTGGAAGCGTCGATCCAGGGACGCATGAGCGAAGGGGCTTTTAACTGGTCGAACGATGCGTCGGTGTGTGTGGTAATGGCTTCGGGTGGGTATCCGGGAGCGTTTGAGGCAGGGAAGAAAATTCGCGGACTCGATGAGGCGGGGGCCATCGAGGGAGTGAAAGTCTTTCACGCAGGAACTTCAAAACGCGATGGAGAGTTTTATACGACCGGGGGGCGCGTGCTGGGCGTGACGGCGCGGGCTCCCGAGTTGGAAACGGCAGTGCAGCGGGCGTATGAGGCTTGTGGGAAGATTAGTTTTGACGGAGCGCATTACCGAAGGGATATTGCCGGGAGAGCGTCAGGGAAGTGAGGCGTTGGATCAGGTGCGTCTGGGTGCTTGGGATCCTTCGACTGCGGTTTTGCTTCGCCATCGCGAAGCAATCCTCGCTTAGGATGACAAATTGATTCTCGAAAATATTTGGGGGGAGCATGAATAAGATTCTGGTTTCGATTGTGATGGGGAGCGATTCCGATCTGGAGATTATGCGTGAGGCGGGGAAGGCGCTCGACGAGTTCGGGATTGGATATGAGATGGATGTGACGTCGGCGCACCGGTCGCCGGACCGGACTGCGGACTTCGCCCGGAAGGCTGCGGGGCGCGGGATTCAGGTGATTATCGCCGGTGCGGGCGGGGCCGCGCATCTGGCGGGCGTAATTGCCGCGCATACAACGCTTCCGGTAATTGGAGTGCCGATTCCTTCGACCTCGCTGCAGGGGATGGATTCGTTGTTGGCGACGGTGCAGATGCCGGCAGGAATTCCGGTGGCGACCGTGGCGATTGGGAAACCCGGAGCGACCAATGCTGGAATTTTGGCGGCGCAGATGATTGGCTTGAGCGACGCTGCGATCGCCAGGAAACTTCAAACCCACAAAGAAAAGCTGGCGAGCGGGGTAGAGGAGAAATCCAAAAAGCTGAAAAGTTCGCTTGGGGGCTAGAATTTTGTTTGAGATTTTCCGACCTGGGGCAAGCTAGGCGAACGCTCTGATTTCTTTGCGAAAGGTGCGAGGTTTTCAAGATAACGGCGAATTCGATCGCGGTCCTGGTCAGATATCTCGATGAACTTTAGCCCGATCCCCATGCCGGGTGTTCGGTGCGCGACCTGTGCTTCGGCCCAGGCTTTATCTTGTCCCAGCCAGATTCCTACTCTTAGCTTTGTGCCGACCACCAGAGGAATGGCCATCTCGACGTAACAGCCCCCCAGGCTGAGGTCCGCGACCGTGCCCCAGAAAGACTCTCCGGTTTTCACGTGTACCTCGATTGAGTTTTGACATCGGAAGCGCGCGGTAGTTCGGCCCTCCAAGCTGCCGAGTTGGTAATTATCCAAAGCGTCGGGCGGAAGGGGAAAATCCCAGAGAGGTTTTTCAGGAGAGACGTTGAGCAGGCCCACATGCCCGGCCTTTGAAGTTCCGGAAGCGCCAATCCACTTTACGCGGAAGTGCGCGCGATTCGTACCGTAGGTTACGCCAATAGTTTCGTCGAGTTTAAGTTCGGAGCGCACGTCAGCTAGCTCTGCGCCGCTTCGGCTGGCGTTGACGACGCGTGCTTTTTCAGAAAAAGTCTGGCCGTGCTTATCGGTGCCGAAAATCCGCACCGGCACTTCCACTTGCTTACGGGGCTGGCTGCGCCTGCCCATCGGCGACCTCCATCCTATCGGTTACTTTAGACACACAAGTAGGAGCAGGTTAGGGAACCACTAAGTAATTCAGAATAGCGCGGGCGTAAGAAGTTCTCAACAAACCAAAGTTTGTCATTAAAGTACGAATAAGAAAGTACGAACAAGCGCGGAGAACGCGATTATAACTTCAATCCTTTCAAGTATTCACGGAAGGGTTCGCCCATGTCTTCGCGTTTGAGGGCGAATTCCACAGTAGCCTTCAGGAATCCGAGTTTGTCGCCGGTATCGTGGCGGCGGCCCTCGTAGACGTAGGCGTACATCTTTTCCTTTTGCAGTAGCAGGCGCATGCCGTCCGTAAGCTGGAGCTCTCCGCCGGCTCCGGTGGGCGTGTTGGCGAGAGCATCAAAGATTCCGGGAGTGAGGATGTAGCGGCCGATGATGGCGAGGTTGGAAGGAGCTTCTTCGGCCTTGGGCTTCTCGACCATGTTCTTAATTTCGAAAAGGCGGTCGCCGAAACGGCTGTCATTCACCGGTTTCACGTCCAGAACGCCGTAGGAGGAAATCATTTTGCCTTCGACAACCTGAGTGGCAAGGACCGAGCATTGTTTCTCGTTGAAGACTTCGACCATCTGTTTGAGGCACGGAATCTTGGCGTCGATGACGTCATCGGCGAGGAGCACGGCGAAGGGTTCGTTGCCGACCATCTCGCGAGCCATGAGCACGGCATGGCCCAGGCCGAGAGCTTCCTTCTGGCGAACATAGGCCACGTAAATCATGTCGGAGATGGAGCGGACGATACGAAGCAGGTCAGTCTTGCCGCGCTCTTCGAGCATTCGTTCGAGTTCATAGCTGACGTCAAAATGGTCCTCGATGGCCTGCTTGCCACGGCCCGTGATGATGAGGATCTGGTTGCATCCAGAGGCCATGGCTTCTTCCACGCCGTATTGAATAATGGGCTTGTCGACCAGCGGGAGCATTTCTTTGGGTTGAGCTTTGGTGGCCGGCAGGAAGCGGGTGCCCAGTCCGGCGGCGGGAAATACGGCTTTACAGACTTTCATCTTGGTCATAGGTCGGTCACGGCTTGCTGCACTGGTTTGGTCTCGGGTTGTTTTTATTGAACGTTTATTGAACGTTTATTGAACGGCGGACTGATGATTTTACCTTAGCATCAGGGTGTAGGTCCGCTGGCGGAGCTGACTATAGATGCGGGCTCCAGGCTCGACAGTTGCTCAAGCACGCTGCGGAGCGCGCGAAGAACTTCTTCCGCGGCCGCGGCTTTCAAAACAAACTTTAGAACTCCGTCGGGAGTGAACTGCGCGCCGCGCTGGTCGGAGACGAAGCGAGCCAGTTGCTCGGGCTCGACCGAGGCGTTTTGCTGGAATTTGAGCGTGACGAAATCGCGCTTGCGCTCGATGGCGTTGATGCCCACTTTCATGCACAGCAGTTTGAGTGAGGCGTAGTCCAGCAGGTTGCGCACGGCGGGCGGCGGCGGGCCGAAGCGATCTTGCAGTTCGGCCGTAACGTCGGCGAGTTGCGATTCGGTTTCCACGCGAGCCACGCGTTTGTACATTTGCAGGCGCTGATTTTCTTCGGGAACGTAATCCGCCGGGATGCGAATGTTCAGGCCTAGATTGAGTTGAGTTTCAGCCTCATCCGGCGCAGCTTCACCTTTCATCTCGCGCACGGCGCGTTCCAGCATTTGCGTATAAAGCTCGAAGCCGATGGCCTCGATGTGGCCGCTCTGCTCGCCTCCCAGCATGTTGCCCGCGCCGCGAAGTTCGAGATCGAGGGCGGCAATTTTGAATCCGGCGCCGAGATCGGAAAACTCTTTGAGAGCGGCCAGCCGGCGGCGCGCGATGGGCGTGAGTTCGACTTCCGCGGGAAGCAGCAGATAGGCGTAGGCGCGGCGGTTGGAGCGGCCCACGCGTCCGCGCAGTTGGTATAGCTCGGAAAGTCCGAGGCGGTCGGCCCGATTGATGAGAATCGTGTTGCAGAGCGGGATGTCGAGGCCGTTCTCGATGATCGTAGTCGAGACCAGAATATCGGCTTCGTGGTGCATGAATCCCATCATCACTTTTTCAAGCTCGCCTTCCGACATTTGCCCGTGGCCGACGATGATCCGCGCTTTCGGTACCAGCACCTGCAACTTGGCGGCGATTTCAAAAATTGTGTCGACGCGGTTGTGGACAAAATAAACCTGACCGCCGCGTTCGAGTTCCTGTTCGATGGCGGACTGGATTAATTTTTCGTCCCAACTGGCGACCACGGTTTGAATCGCCATGCGGTCTTTCGGAGGCGTTTCGATCACGCTCATATCGCGCAGGCCGACCAGCGACATGTGAAGCGTGCGCGGAATGGGCGTCGCTGACATGGTGAGCACATCGACTTGCTTGCGCATTTGTTTGATGCGCTCTTTGTGGCGGACGCCGAAACGCTGTTCCTCATCGACGATGAGCAGGCCGAGATCGGAAAACTTGATGTCCTTCGAAAGAATGCGGTGTGTGCCGATCAGGATGTCAATTTTGCCGGCTTCAGTTTTCTGCAATATTTCTTTTTGCTGCTTGGGGCTGCGGAAGCGGCTGATCATCTCGATGGTGACCGGGAACGGCGCGAAGCGTTGCTTGAAAGTCTCGAAGTGCTGAAACGCGAGTACTGTAGTCGGCGCGAGGACGGCGACTTGTTTGTTGTCGTTGATGGCCTTGAACGCCGCGCGCATCGAGACTTCAGTTTTGCCATAGCCGACATCGCCGCATAGGAGGCGATCCATGGGCTGCTGCGACTCCATGTCGCGGATGACGTCTTTGATGGCTTGCGCTTGATCTTCGGTTTCGTTGAACTCAAAGGCATCTTCAAACTCTCGAAACCACTCGTTGGCGGCGGGAAAGGCATGTCCGACAGCGGTTTTGCGCTCGGCGTAAAGTTTGAGAAGTTCGTCGGCCATGTCCTTCATGGCCTTGCGGACGCGAGCTTTTGTCTTGGACCACGACTGCGTACCGAGATGACTCAAGACGGGCTTTGCGCCTTCGGAGGAGCGATATTTCTGGACGAGATCGAGGCGCGTGAGAGGAACGTAGAGGCGTGCGGCGTCGGCGAATTCGAGCAGCATGAATTCGGCGGGCCCGTCGCCGTGGTTGATTTCTTTCAGGCCCTGATACTGGCCGATGCCGTGTTCAACGTGGACAACGTAATCTCCGACCTGCAGGTCGCGGAAGTCGGAGAGGAACGCGGAGACTTTAGACTTGGAGCGCTGTGGGCGCGAGGCTACGGCCTCTGATTCATCGAAGAGATCGCGAGCGCCGAAGATAGCGAGATTGGCCTCGGGAAGCAGGACGCCATCGGGAACATAAGCTGTGGCCAGCGTAGTCGTGAACACTTCGCCGGCGAAGTAACTGGTTTCGTCAGCGTAGCTTTCGCCCCCGCGGGTGCGGCTGCCCAGCTTGAAGGATGCGTTGTACTCGGTGAAGACATCGGCCAGGCGCTCGACCTCACCGATGTTGGGAACGGCCAGAAGGACGCGCTTGCCTTCGGCGTTGAGCTTTTGCACTTCGGCGAGCATGGCTGGAACCGCGCCATGGAAACGCGGAGAGGGTTGAGTCAGGAATGAAATTTCAGAAGGATCGTCAAGGGAGCGCGTGATGCCGAGGTGCTCGATATTCGCCCCGGGCAGGCTCGCGATCTTTTCTTGCCAGTCTGCGGGTGACAAATAAAGATCATCGGGTCTTACCAAATTTCCAATACCGCTGCGTTCGTGAACTTCGGCGACTCGCTCCCAGAAGCGGTCGAATTCCTGTTCCAGTTGATCGGGTTCATCGAGCAGGACGGCGGCGCGGGGAATCAGATCGAAAATAGTACCGTTGGCGCCCGCGACGGGCGTGTAAAACTCCCAGCCGGGGAAAACGTTAAGTCCTCCGGTGCGCACGGCGGCTTCGATAATCTCTTCGGACCCTTCGATGCGCTTGCCGCTGAGGCGCGTATGAATGGCGCCGAGCAGGTGTTCGCTGACGGGAGTTTCGGTAAGCGGAAGCAGCAGAGCTTCATCCACCGGAGTGGACGACCGTTGCGAGGTGGGATCGAACTTGCGAATCGAATCCGGTTCGTCGCCGAAGAACTCGATTCGTAAAGGGCGGTCGGCCTCGGGAGAATAAACATCGAGTATTCCGCCGCGCAAGGCGTATTGGCCGGGCATTTCCACCACGTCGGTCGAGACATAGCCAACAGTGTTGAGATGGACGAGCAGGGAATCGAGGTCGAAGGGCTCGCCGCGACGGATGGTGCGGGCGAGATCGGCGTAGTAATCACCGGAACGCAGTCGGATGGCCGTTGCCGCCACTGGCGAGACAACGATGGAGGCAGCGCCGGTTGCGATCTTCCACAAAGCTGTGGCGCGTTCTTCCTGAAGTTCGGGATGCGGCGACAGGTTTTGAAAAGGTAGAACGTCGCGTGCCGGCAGGGAAACGATTGAGTCCGGATCGCAGGCGGAGGTGAGTTCGCAGAAGCCGCGAAGCACAGGAATAAAATCTTCCACGGTGCGATTATCGTTGACCACGAAGATGAGCGGACGTTGGGCAGCGCGCTGAAACAGCACGAGCAGCAAGGCTTTTGCCGCGGGACTGAGTCCAGAGACACGGATACGCCCCGTGCCACCCTTAAGATGGGAGGCAACGCGCGCGAAGGCAGGGAGCTTTTCTACGTCCACGAAAAGATCGCGGACGAAGGGGAGAAGCATATTTCTTAATTTTAACAGGAGAGGGATTTAGAGAGTGGGAGTCGAGCTTTGCTCGACGGACAGCCGCGCGCGGCTGTCCTTACAGTCAACCTTCGTTGAGAATTTTTTCCATTTCTTTTTCGTCGACCACCTTCACGCCAAAATCTTTCGCCTTGTCGAGTTTCGATCCTGCGTCGGCTCCCGCGATCACGTAGTCGGTTTTCTTGCTGACCGAGCCGGTAACTTTCCCCCCTGCGTCTTCGATCATCTTCTTTGCTTCATCGCGGGTAAAGTGCGCCAGCGTGCCGGTGAGAACGAATGTTTTTCCGGCAAGCTTGGTGCCGCGTTGTTTCTTTTTTCCGGTCAAGGTGAGGCCGGCTTCGCGCAAGCGCTCGATCAGTTTCCGGTTGGCCGCGACGCCAAAGAATTCCACGATGCTTTCTGCGATCCGCGGGCCTACTTCGTTTACATTTTGCAACTCTTCAACGGTTGCCCTCTCCAGCGCTTCCATTGAGCCAAAATCTTCGGCGAGAAACTGCGCGGTGCGCTCGCCGACCATCCGAATGCCGAGGCCATAAATCAAGCGCTCGAGCGGCAGCTTCTTCGAATTTTCAATCTCGTCAAGAATGTTCTGCGCGGATTTGTCGCCCATGCGCTCCAGGCTCAGCAGATCGCCTTTGGTGAGCTGGTAAATGTCTGCGACATTCTTTACTAGGCCGCGCTCGGTGAGTTGATTGACCAGGGCGTCGCCCATCCCGTCAATGTTCATCACGCCGCGCGAGGCAAAGTGCAGAATGGTCTCGCGCAGTTTGGCCGGGCAGTTTGCATTCACGCAGCGGTAATCAACCTCGCCTTCGGTGCGCACGACTTTGGTTCCGCAGACCGGGCATCTTTCCGGCATGTGAAACACGCGTGTGCCGCGCGGGTGATCTTTGTCTTCAATCACCCTCGCAACTTTCGGAATAACGTCTCCGCCGCGTTCGACCTGCACCCAGTCGCCGATCTTCACGCCAAGGCGCTCAATCTCGTCCATGTTGTGTAGCGTGGCGTTTCGAACCGTAGTGCCGCCAATTAAAACCGGCGCCAGCATGGCAACCGGGGTGAGTTTGCCGGTGCGTCCTACCTGCACGCGAATGTCTTCCAGTTGAGTGATTCCCGCGCGGGCCGCGTATTTATAGGCGATGGCCCAGCGCGGAGCTTTGCCGGTGAAGCCGAGTTCGTCCTGCAGCCCAGTACGGTCTACTTTTAGAACGATGCCGTCGATTTCATAGGGCAGCGACTCGCGTTTTTCTTCCCACTCTCGGATGAATGACCAGGCTTCGTCGATGTTGTGCACCAACTTGCGACTCTGATTTACTTTGAAGCCCGCTGTGTCCAGAGCATCCAGCGTTTTCCAGTGGCGGTCGAAGTAGGTGCGGCCGTTTTGCAGAAGAATGTAAGGGAAATAATCCATCCGGCGCTCGGCGGTGGCATTAGGATCGAGTTGCCGGACGGTGCCCGCAGTGAAATTACGCGGATTCGCAAATGTTGGCAGCCCGGCGCGTTCGCGTTCTTCGTTGATCTTCTTGAACGACGCTGTCGGCATGAGCAGTTCACCGCGGACTTCGAAATTTTCCGGCATGCCGGCTTTCTTCAGTTTCTCTTTTGAGATGGAGAGCGGCACGGAGCGCACGGTGCGGACGTTTATGGTGACGTCCTCGCCGACGGTGCCGTCGCCGCGCGTGATTCCGCGCAGCAGTTTGCCGTCTTCGTAGATCAGGGCCAGCGACATGCCATCGAGCTTTAGCTCGCAGACGTAATCAACCGCACTGCGACCGCTCAGGTCGTGGACGCGACGCTCCCAATCGCGCAGTTCGTCTTCGTTGTAGGTATTGTCGAGCGACAGCATGGGCGAGGAATGCCGCACTTTAACGAAGCCCTCGCGCGGCTTGCCGCCGACTCGCTGTGTGGGAGAATCTGCCGTGAGCAGTTCGGGATGCTCGGCCTCCAGGTCTTTCAACTGCCGCATCAGCTTGTCGAATTCGGAGTCGCCGATCTCGGGCTGGTCCTGGACGTAATAGAGGTACTCGTGGTGGCGGATCTTCTCCCGCAGGGCTTCGATCTTTTTTTCGACACCCCGGTTCTCTCCTCCCCGGTTCTCCGAGTTCCGGTCTTCTGCGTTCTTGGCCGCGGCACACATCGCCAAGAATTATAAGTGGGAATGAACCAAGCAGGCACTGCCGGAGGGCAATCAATTCACACAAAATTCTTTGCCGCCCAAGTACAATCCTTCTTCCGTTCCTCATCTTTCGTTACTCATGCGCAAGGCAGCCCTGCTCTATAACCCAGATTCCGGCGGCAGCCGCAGACGGCGCGAGTCGGAGCTGAACTCCGTTCTGGCGGTCCTCGAAGAGGGTGGTGTGGATGCCACTCTGATTCCGGCCCACTCGCGGGCCCATGCCGAGGAGAAGGCGCGGCAGGCCGTGCTGGCTGGATGCGACACAATTTTTGCCTGTGGTGGCGACGGCACCATCCACAACATTATTCAGGTGCTTGCGAATACTCAGGTGGCGCTCGCGGTTTTGCCTATGGGGACGGCGAATGCGCTGGCGCATGATCTCGGCCTGCCCATGAACATTGTGGGCGCGGCCAATGCCGCTCTGGTGGGCAAGCCGCGCCGCGTGGCGCTTGGGCAAATTCGCTATCAGGATTTCTCGGGCAATTCTTGCAGCCGCTATTTTGTCATCGCTGCCGGCATGGGGGTGGATGCTGCAATGTTCCATGCGCTGACTTCCGAAACCAAGCGCCGCATGGGAATGCTGGCGTATTACGCGAAATGCTGGCACCTCTGGTTTAGCTACGCTATGACACGATTTCAAATCGAGTACACCGCGAGCGAGCCCACTGCAAACGGTCCAAGTCGCGTGCAGGTTACTGAGATGATGGCCGTCCGCATTCGCAATTTTGGCGGAGTGCTGAAAGAATTTGCTCCGGGAGCGTCGCTGGACCGCGGAGATGTTTGCTTGATTCTATGCCGCACGGCGAGCCGGTGCGCGTATCTCGCTTATGTCACCTGCAGGCTGCTTCGAGTGAATTGCAACATTCCAGGGATCGATTTGGTTCATGCCAGCAAAACGGTTTGCCAGACTATTTCCTCCCTGGATGGTTCTTCACCGGCAAAGATTTATGTGGAGGCCGATGGCGAGTTGCTGGGCACGCTGCCGGCGGAAATCAGTGTGGTGCCGAACGCGCTTACAATCATTTCTTTGGCTTGACGTCTCTCGCGGAGGGGCGTTTGTCTTTTCACTGAGATACGGCGTATATTAAGAAATCGAGAACTGTTGTGTGGTAACGGCATTTGGCGAGGCACACCAGTGGGCGCAAGCCCACTTTTTCGTTGGCGAGAAGCCTGCCTGGTGTTATCCGAGCTAAGTTATTGGATCGATGGCACTTGAGCTTGATCGAGTTCGCGAAATTGCGGAGCGCGTAGCCGCTTCCAGCGGGTTGGAAGTGGTGGAGGTCGAGTTTCGCGGAAGCGGCAATGCGCGCATGCTGCGCGTGTTTCTCGATAAGCCGGGAGCGGCTAGTGGAGATCCGCTGGCGGGAGTGACGCACGGAGATTGTGTGAACTTCAGCCGCGAGTTTGGCACGATCCTCGACGTGGAGGATGCGGTGCCGACCAGCTATACGTTGGAAGTGTCGTCGCCTGGGTTGGATCGGAAATTAACGAAGGCGGCCGAGTTTGAACGGTTTGTGGGCAGTCGCATAAAACTGACGACGCGGCAGCCGTTGCATAACAACCGGCACTTTGAAGGCCGACTGGAGAGCTTCAAAGAAGGCCGGCTGACACTGGATTTGAGCGTGTCGAGCAGGAAATCGCGCAAGAAGATGGGCGCGACGGCGGAACAAGGGCAGAAGATTGAAATCGAATTCGCCAATGTGGAAAAGGCGAATCTGGTGCCGGAAATCTGAGGGCGAGTGTTGAGTCCCGGGGCTTCGGTTCTCGATCAAAAGAAGTGGTAAATTGCGCGACTTTTATAACGGAAAATTTTTATGGCAAGTGAGCTCTACAACACGATCGACGCGTTGAGCCGCGAAAAAGGAATAGATCCGCAAATTGTGGTAACCGCGGTGGAAGATGCCATCGTGATGGCTACGCGCAAATACTACAAGACGCAGGAGAACCTGCGCGCGGAGCTGGATCGCGAGACGGGAAAGATTAACGCGTATGCGATCAAGACCGTGGTGGAGACGCCGGAGCAGGTGGAAGATCCGCTGTTGCAGATCACCGTGGAAGATGCGCGCAAGACCGATCCCACCCTTGAGGTTGGCGGAGAACTGCGAATTCCGAAAGTGACGGAAGGAATTTTAGGACGCATCGCTGCACAACTGGCGAAGCAGGTGATTTTCCAGAAAGTACGCGAGGCGGAACGCGATACGGTCTACAACGAATACATTGGCCGCGTGAACGAGGTGGTCAATGCGACGGTGAAGCGGGTGGAAGGTCCGGATGTGATCTTCGACATCGGCAAGGCGGAAGCCCGCATGCCGCGGAAAGAACAATCACGCCTGGAGTCTTTTGCCATCGGCGAACGTGTGCGGGTTGTAATTGCGCGAGTGGAACGGGCTGCAAAGGGCCCTGGAGTGGTGGTTTCGCGTGCCGTGCCCGATCTGGTGCAGCATCTGTTCCAGACCGAGGTGCCTGAGATTTACGACGGCACCGTTGTGATCCGCGCCATTGCCAGAGAAGCGGGTGAGCGTACGAAAATCGCCGTCATGTCCAAGGACAAGGATGTGGACGCCGTGGGCGCCTGCGTGGGCATGAAGGGAATGCGGGTGCAATCCATCATCCGTGAGCTGCATGGAGAGAAGATCGATATCATCGAGTATCACGAAGATGCCGTGACCTTCGCCGAGAAAGCGTTGCAGCCGGCCAAAGTCAGCAAAGTCACCATCGTCGATTCTGGCGGCAAGCATCTGGAAGTTGTGGTGGATGATAGCCAGCTTTCGCTGGCGATTGGTAAGAAGGGGCAGAACGTACGGCTGGCGGCGAAGCTGCTGGGCTGGAAGATTGATATCAAGAGCGAAGAAGAGAAGCGCCAGGAAGTGGAGCAGCAGATGTCCGCCATGGTGCCGCAGACTTCTACGCCTCTGGAGAGCGTGCCCGGGCTGGGCGATGGACTGGTCGAGAAGTTGGGCGCTGCCGGAGTCACTACGGTTGAGGCGCTCGCCGATATGACACCGGAACAACTCGAGGCCATTGAGGGCATCGGGCCGAAGACGGTGGAAAAAATCAGTCTGGCGGTGAATAATTACTTTGCTAGCCTGGAAGGCGGCGCAGAGGCTGAGGTAGCGGAAGGCGAAGCGCCGGAATCTTTAGAGGCCGGCGCTGAGGGAATAGCGGTTGAGGAAGAATCCGTTCCCGGTGAGTCGCCAACCGCTGAGGAATCGTTAGCCGCGGCGGAAACCGCTCCTGAAGAAACTGAAGCGCAAGGGCATTCCGCCGGGCAGATTGCTGAAGAAGAAAATTCAACTTCAGAAAAAACAGAGCAATAGCTATGATGTCGCGCTGGCAGTGGTGCGATGACGAATCGATCGAAGAAAAGGACTCCGTGAGGTCGCAATGAAGACCTAACTACAGCACGGAGAACCGAAAGGCCGGATGAGTAAGGTTCGAATTAACGATCTAGCCCGAGAGCTGGAAGTAAAGAGCAAGGCAATTCTGGATACGCTTGCGGTCGTTGGCGTGACCGAGAAGAAAACGCACTCCAGTTCTCTGGAAGAGCATGAAGCGGAGAAGGTGCGTGTGTACATCCGCTCCTCCGCGGATGGCTCCTCTTCTGCTGGCAAGTCCAGTTCGCGCTCCAACCGGGGCGAAGAAGAAATCAAAACCAAAATTGATCTGTCGAACATCTCCCGTCCTGGAGATGTGCTCAAGGCGATCACGCAACGGAAGGAAACGGCGGCAGCGCCTGGGCCAACGCGCCCGGTGCCTCCTGCTGCCACGCCTGCGCCTCCAGTTGCTGCGGTAGAGAGGCCAGTAGCTGCACCTCCGGCGGCCGTGAGCCGGCCGACCACGGTTGCACCTCCGCCGGTAAAGCCGGCAGCAGATTCTCCCGCTCCTGCGGCTGGGCCGAGTCCAGTTCCGGCAGTGACTCCGCGGCCGGTTGTCGCGCCGCCATCGCCTGCAAGTGCGCAGCCTTCGACGGCGCAGCCTGCGGTGACGCCGATACGTCCGTCCGCACCGGCAGCAACGTCCGCAACGTCCATTCCGTCGCCCGCGCGTCCGGTTATTTCCGCCGCCGCTCCATCGGCTCCAGTGGTTGCGCCCAGGCCGATTGCTCCGCAGCCGCCCGCGCCTCGCATGATCGTTCCCCAAACCGGACCGCGACCGGTGTATAAGGCCCCGATAAGGTCTGCTCCAACTCCGCCTCCGGTTCAGCCGGGAGTTCCCATCGGCGGAGCGCATCGTCCTGCCGCTGGCCGTCCTGTGCCCGGGCAGCCAATTTTCCAGCGCCGACCGCCCATGCAGGGCGGCGGAGCTCCCTCCGGTGCGCCTCGGCCTCCGCTGCGCCCCGGCGAGCGCCGTCCTATGCATCCCACGCGGTCGGCTCCCGCAGGTGCGCGTCCGCTTGGCGTTGGGCCAGCGCTTCCGCCTCCGGGTACTACGCGTCCGGGAAGCCGTCCGGGTGCGCCGGCCAGACGTCCGGGCCAGCGGTATGTTCCGCGTGGCGTGAAGGAAGGCCCGATGAAGGGCTACACGCCGCCGCCGCGCATGGTGGTGTCGAATGAGCCTTTACCGATCACGCGCAGCATTACGATTACCGAAGGCATCAGCGTTAAAGATCTGGCGGAGAAGTTGGAAATTCGCGCCAAGGATCTGATCTCGCGATTGCTCTCGAAGGGCGTTTTCGCGACCATCAATCAGACCCTCGATGCGGAACTGGCCAGCGAAATGGCGCGCTTCTTCGGTGCCGATACGAACGTAATTACGTTCGAGGAACAGACTGCCAAGGAAGTGGACGCCGCGTCAGCCGGTGAAGATTCCACGCCGGAAACCGGAATCCGTCCGCCTGTGGTCACCATCATGGGGCACGTCGATCATGGCAAAACCACGCTGCTTGATTCGATTCGACTGACGAACGTGGCAGAAGGCGAAGCCGGTGGAATTACGCAGCACATTGGCGCTTACAAGGTACGAATTACCGACAAGGAATCTCCCGCGTTTGGCCGCGAGATCGTTTTCCTGGATACGCCCGGTCACGAAGCTTTCACTCGCATGCGTTCCCGCGGAGCGAAGGCCACCGATATCGTTGTGCTGGTGGTTGCCGCAGACGACGGCGTGATGCCCCAGACCATTGAGGCGATCGATCATGCCCACGCCGCTGAAGTTCCCATCATTGTGGCGGTGAACAAAATCGATAAGCCGGACGCCCTGCCCGACCGGGTGAAGAAACAACTTGCCGATCGCGGTTTGATGCCGGAAGACTGGGGCGGCAAGACGGTTTTCGTGGATGTTTCGGCAAAGAAGAAAACCAACCTGAATCTGCTCATGGAAATGATCTGCCTGGTGGCCGACCTGGGCGAGTTGAAGGCGACTCCGGAGCGCGCGGCAACCGGCGTGGTGCTCGAAGCCAAGCTCGATCGGGGACGCGGTCCGGTAGCTACGGTGCTGGTGCAGAACGGAACGTTGAATGCGGGCGACAATTTTGTGGTCGGCAACGTCTACGGCAAAGTGCGCGCCATGTTCGACGATCGCGGCGCGCAGTTGAAGACCGCTCCGCCTTCCACCCCGGTGGAAATCATCGGCATGGAATCGTTGCCGCAGGCCGGAGATCAGTTCGTAGTGGTAGCCGATCGCGACAAGGCTCGTGGTATTTCCGAATACCGCGAACAGAAATCGCGCGAAGCCGCGCTGGCCAAGAGTTCCCGTGTATCACTGGAAGGTTTGGCGGAGCAGATCAAGGCTGCGGGAACGAAAGAACTGAACGTTATTTTGAAGGGCGATGTGCAGGGCTCGGTGGAAGTGATTACCGATCTGCTCACCAAACTCTCAAATGACCGAGTTCGTTTGAAGCTGCTGCGGTCGGGCGTTGGCGCGATTACCGAGACCGACGTTCTGCTGGCCTCGGCGTCGAATGCCATCATCATTGGTTTCAACGTGCGTCCGGAACGCAAGGCGCAGGAAATTGCCGAGCAGGAAAAAGTCGACATTCGCCTGCATTCCATCATTTACGAGATGCAGGATGAGATCAAGCGCGCCATGACCGGCTTGCTCGAACCGACGATCAAAGAAACCTACCAGGGCCGCGCCGAAGTGCTTAATGTGTTCCGCATCCCGAAGGTGGGGACCGTGGCCGGTTGCAGGGTAAGCGACGGCCAGATCAAGCGCGACTCCGAAGTTCGCTTGCTGCGCGACAACGTACAGGTCTTCAAAGGCAAAGTGGGATCTCTGCGCCGCTTCAAGGATGATGCCAAGGAAGTCTCCAACGGCATGGAGTGCGGCATTTCCATATCTAACTATGGAGACATCAAAGTCGGCGACACCATCGAGGCGTTTGCCACGGAGCGAATTGCCGCGGAAGTAATTGCGTAAGAACCGTCGTCGGGCGTTTGTCGTTGGTCGTTAGCCCAGAATCGTGAGTCGGCCGGTTTTGCCAACGGCTAACGACCAGACCACATGATCGCCTTCCTCACCCTCGAACTCCACATTGAAGCGGCACAATCGCTCAAGGACAAACGTCAAGTCATGCGCAGCCTGAAAGACCGCCTGCGCGCCACTTTCAACGTTTCCGTCGCCGAACTCGAGCCCAGCGCTTTATGGAATCGCGCCACGATCGGCGTCGTCAGCGTCTCCGATTCGCGCGATTATCTTGACGGGCTGATGAAGAACGTGGAACGACAGGCCACGCGCATCGCCAATAATCACGGGGCCGATATCGCGGATTCTTTTGTGGAATTCTTGTAAGGCACCGTGGAATTAGACTTGCTGCGTCAAAAGTACTTAGAACAAGCCGGACGCACGTCGACCGGCTGCTCGACGGACAAGACGACATTACTTTGTCCAGTCCCCCAGCGTGCGGCGGCCGCGGTCGGCCGTCGCGTCTCGATCAAATTGATCTGACGTACCTCTACGTGAAGGATGGCCGGCCTGCTTCGCGCTTCAGCTTCTTCCGAACAATTCCGGCGATACCAAATAATCCTGTCGCAAACAATCCGAGAGCGGCTGGCTCGGGAGGTCACCATGGAGAACCCGCTGCCGCTGGTCGCAGTAAAGACTCCGTTGCGGCCAGCACAGCAGGAACAGTAAGTGAATGCGCCGGTAAACCGGCATCGTCTATTTACAAATCCACGGAACGCCGGGAGGTGTTAGAATTCTTACCGATCTCTGAGGTAGAAGGGAGATTGCAGTGTCAAATTCCTTTGGCAACACCCCCCCCAATCACATCTCTACTGTGGGCAGCGGTTTTCATCGAACTCTAGTCGAAAAAGACTCCCGCGACGCAGGGAGACGTAGAGAGCAATGCGGCCCCGTCTGCACCTTTGTCGCAATACTCTTCGGCGTTATCGGAATACTTTTCTTCGGTGGCATCTTGGCATTCATCGTCCACGTTTGGTTCAGCGAGCACCCGAATTGGGTCTGGTAGCCATCATGGGTTTGTCAAAGGCATAGATGCGGACCCTCCTCTCCGGCGTAGCGTTACGAAATCGCGGTTCATTGCGAACTCGAAGAACAACGAGCAACTCGGAAGTCAGTTGGCGAAATCAGGCGTTATCACGTTTTGACCGAGGGTCAATGAGCGCTATGGCGATTTTTCACCAACTGAGACGAGCGCCCCCCAGTTTGGCTCTCGGCTTACTTCCGGTTTGCCAACCGCTCGCCCACAATCGTCGTCTCCGCGCGTAATGTGCTGCCCAAGCTATAATTACGCCCGACGATGGCTCTCCCTCCTGGGACGAAACTCGGCCCCTATGAAATCCAATCGCCGCTCGGTGCGGGCGGCATGGGTGAGGTGTATCGCGCGAAAGATACGCGCCTGGACCGTACGGTGGCGGTCAAGATTCTTCCGGCGCACTTGTCTGACAACCCCGAGGCCAAACAGCGCTTCGACCGCGAAGCCCGTGCCATTTCATCCTTAAACCATCCCAACATCTGCACGCTCTTCGATGTCGGCCACCAGAGCGGAACCGACTATCTGGTGATGGAATACCTGGAAGGCGAGACGCTGGCCGATCGGCTGCGGAAGGGACCGCTTACACCGGAGCAACTGCTCAAGTACGGGATCGAAATTTGCAAAGGTCTGGAACAAGCGCACCGGACTGGCGTAGTTCATCGTGATCTGAAGCCGGGCAACGTGATGCTGACCAAGGCGGGAGCCAAGTTGATGGACTTCGGCCTGGCCAAAGCGGTCGCACCGGCCTTGCCCCCGGCCTCAAGCTTGACCATGACGGTTTCGGCTCCGGCAGCAAGCCACCCGCTGACCGCTCAGGGCTCGATAGTAGGGACGTTTCAATATATGTCGCCGGAGCAGGTGGAAGGCAAGGAGGCCGATGGGCGCAGCGACATCTTTGCCCTGGGCGCAGTTCTGTACGAGATGGCGACAGGCAAGAGCGCGTTTGAGGGCAAGACCACGGCCAGCGTGATCGCCGCGGTACTGGAAAGAAATCCTCCACCGATTTCAAGTGTGCAGCCGATGTTGCCGCCTACGCTGGACCGCATCGTGAGCACGTGCATGGCGAAGGATCCGCACGAACGCTTCCAGAATGTGCACGATGTCAAGCTGCAATTGAAGTGGATTGCAGAAGGCGGATCGCAAGCCGGTATACCCGCCCCCGTTGCCGCCCGGCGCAAGAACCGAGAGAAGCTGGCGTGGTCGCTGATGTGCGGATTCGCGATTCTGGCAGCGGTTATTGCGCTGTGGACTTATCTGCATCCTCGCCCGGCCAGCGCCGGACCTGTGCTGGCATTCATTCCCCCGCCGTCGAATACTCACTTCCTGGCCTTTAATTTTGGCTCGGGACCCGCCGTAGTTTCTCCCGATGAAACCAGACTCGCATTCACGGCAATCGATCACGATGGGTCAATTAAGCTGTGGACACGCTCGCTCAAAGCCAGCGATGCCAACGCCATTCCGGGCACGGATGGGGCGGCTTCGCCCTTCTGGTCGTCCGACGGCCGTTCCCTCGGATTCTTCGCCGGCGGGAAATTGAAGACGGTGGAGCTAAACGGTGGAAATGTGCAGGCTTTGGCCGATAGTTCTGCGCCCTACGCATCGGCATGGGCGCCGGACGGCACCATCCTGTTCCGGCCGGTACCGGGTTCGCCACTGTTTCGGATTTCCGCAGCTGGCGGCAAGGCGGTTCCGTTCGGCCTGCTGGGCGTCAATGATTACTCCCAACACGATCCCGCAATACTGCCGGACGGAAGGCACATCCTGGTCGGTATCAGCGACAAGAAGGGGCCTGACCGCGTCGAATTTATCTCGCTTCAGTCGTCGGAAAGCAAGCTCGTGCTCGACGATGCCGACGTCCCCGCTTATGCCGGCGGATTTTTGTTTTTCATCAGAAACAAGAAAGTATTTGCCCAGCCCTTTGACCTTGGTTCCGGTAAAGTCTCCGGCGCCGCCACTCCTTTGGCGGATGCTGACAGGTATTCGGTTGCGGGCACGTCGGTGCTGGCCTATCAAGCGGTCTCCCGGGAAGCGCGCTTGCAGTGGTTTGATTCGAATGGGAATCCGCTGGGCACAGTTGGCCAGGTTGCATTTCACATGGCCCCAAGAATTTCGCCAGATGGCAAGCAGATTTTGTCCGTGGGGGTTGACCCCCAAAACGAGGACTCCAATGATTTGTGGTCGCTTCCCGCAGCCGGCGGGATCAGCACGCGGATGACATTTGGCCCAGGCAGTAAGGATTGGAGCGTGTGGTCGCCCGACGGAAAATATATCGCGTACGGTGAGCATGCTGAGGGAAAAATCAGCATTGTGCGCAAGCCATCGGATGGGTCTGGCGCCGAAGAGACGCTGCTCACTCTTGGGCCGGAGATTTCCTACTCGCCTGCTTTAGATTGGTCGCCTGACGGCCGTTATTTGTCGTACGACGCCTTCAACATCAATCAGGGACGGATGGCAATCTGGATTCTTCCTCTGTTTGGCGACAAGAAACCATTCCAGCCGGCACCGGTTGCCGGTAGCCAGCATGACGGGCTGTTTTCGCCCGACGGCCACTGGCTGGCCTATTTTTCCAACGAGACTGGCCAGCCGGAGGTTTATGTTGTGCCCTTTCCGGGACCGGGAGGAAAATACCAGATTTCGCACGGCGGCGGATGGCAGGTTTGTTGGGACAAGAAAGGCGACCTTTATTTCTTGAGCACCGGGAACCAACTAATGAAGGCGGAATTGAATTTGAGCGGGCAAACCTTGCAGGTGAAGTCTCTGCGCCCTCTGTTCCAGATGAACCTTTTAGACGTGCCAGCACCCTTGTTCGACGTAACCGCGGACGGCCAGCGATTTGTGGCGGTAACTCCCGCCCGCGCCGAGGCCAGCTCGATCAACTTGCTGCTCAACTGGCCAGCGCTGCTGAAAAAGTAAGCCTCGCCAATCCAACGACCTCGTGAGCCGAAACGCCTTAAAGAACTCTTAAACTTTTCCACTGTGGCGGATGACGATGGCTGCGGTGCTTTGGCTGACTGCCGGAGTGGTGCTGCTGCAATCTCGGCTGATCCAGCCGAATCCTGCCTCGTCTAAGTCATAACTATCGAGACCAAGCGTTATCACTCATCGGCCGCGACCGTTGTCCGTCGATTCTGACGTACTACTCAGGCCGTGCGCTGGACTTCGTAGCATGATGTCTGCGGGCCGGCTCGCTCCATCCTCCTGTTACTCCTGTACTTACCATGATCCCTCGTTTGTGCGCGACAATGGCACTTCGGGGCCAACACGCCGGGCCGGTTTTCTGATATTCTCAACCGTTTTACTTAGAGGTGGAGGGTGGAAAAGCGGGCATTGAAGTACCATCGCGGGCGCTTGGGCGAGGCCTTGCGGGAGGAGATTGAAACGCTGGTGGAAGGGGAGTTGGCCGATCCGCGCATCGGGCTGGTGAACGTGACTGCCGTGCACATGGCCGATGATGGCCGATCGGCGCAGGTTCTAGTAGATGTGGACGGCGACGATCAAGAGGCGGACCGAAGTCTTGAAGGTTTGCTGGCAGCCAAGGAATATATCCGCCATGAATTAGTGGAGCGCTTGCGCCTGCGGCGCGCCCCGGAATTGTATTTCCGCCTGGACCGCTCGGAGCGCGAAAAGGCGCGGGTCGAAGAGTTGCTGGCGCGGGCGAAAAAGCGGGCCAAGGCGAAGGCCCATAGCGCGCCCAACCCAAGCGCGAAAAAGCTCGCCGTGAAAAAGCTAGACGTCAAGAAGCAAGACGCAAAGAAGGCATAGCAATGTTGCGGGACGTACTCCATCAAATCGAGCGGCGCGACCGGTTCGTACTCACCTCGCATGCTCGGCCCGATGGGGACGCGGTGGGATCAGCGCTCGCCTGCTGCCAGATTCTGCGAGGCATGGGCAAGCAAGCCGACGTGGTGTTGCATGATGGTGTGCCGCGGATCTATCGCTCGCTGCCGTTCGCCGATCAAGTTTTGCAGGCCGACCGGGTCGAAGGTAACTATGAGGCGGCAATCATTCTGGAGTGCGACAGCATTCATCGCACGCGTTTGGAAGGCCTGGAGAATCGCTTCCTGATTAGCATTGACCATCATGTGAGCGGACGCCCGTTTGCCCATGTGAATTGGATCGATCCGCATGCCGTAGCGACCGGCGAAATGGTGTTTCGGCTGGCGCGCGAGGCGGCAACCCCGTTTTCTCCGGAGATGGCCACCTGCCTTTACACCGCTCTGATGACAGACACCGGATCGTTCATGTTTCAGGGCACGAACGAGCACACGTTCGCGCTTGCGCGGGAACTGGTATTAGCCGGCGCCGATCCTTCCTACTGTGCCCGCAATATTTATTTCGCACACTCCGTGGCTAAGATGCGGCTCCTCGGTGAAGCTCTGCGCAATCTGAATACCCAGGCTGGCATTGGCTGGACATGGGTCACGCAGGAACAGATGGAGCGTTGTGGAGCGATCGAAGAAGATTGTGAAGGACTGGTGAACTATGTGCTCTCCATTGGAGAAGTGGAAGTGGCGGCATTGTTCCGCGAAATTTCCGATGGACGCTTTCGCGTGAGCCTTCGCAGTAAAGGCGCGCTGGATGTGGCGCACGTAGCCGAGCGCTTTGGTGGCGGTGGCCACCAGTGCGCCAGCGGTTGCTCGGTGGATGGCCCACTCGCGCAAGCTTTGCGCCAGATTTTGGATAATTTGCGCGGTGGTCCCTCCGTGCAATAGCGGCAGGCAGTCGCGCGGAACAGTCGTCTTCGCGAAATAAACCATCTACAATCCACCCATGGCGCCAATCCCGTTCTCTCCTCTTTTTTCATGACCAACCGAACTCGCACCGACATTCTTTTGCTGGCGGGCTTCTGCGCGTTTTTGTTCTTCTACGGAATAGGGCAGTTCGGTTTGATCGGGGCGGACGAGCCTCGCTACGCGCAGGTGGCGCGGGAAATGCTGGAGCGGCGCGACTGGATCACGCCTACGCTTGGCGGACAGCCGTGGCTCGAAAAACCCCCACTTTATTACTGGCAAGCCATGCTGGCCTATTCGATATTCGGGGTGAGCGATTGGGCGGCGCGGCTGCCCTCGGCGATGGACGCGACTTTGCTGATAGTCGCGATCTATTTGTTCTTGCGCCGGTTCCGGCGGGGATTCGAAGTAGACGGTGCGCTGATCACGGCTTCCTGCGCGGGGATGATCGGCTATGCGCGCGCAGCGTCCACTGACATGCCGCTGGCTGCGACTTTCAGCATAGGGATGCTGAGCTGGTGGGCGTGGCGCGAGAGCGGGAAAAGAATTTATCTCGCTGCCTTTTACGCGTTTGCTGCTTTAGGAATGCTAGCCAAGGGCCCGATAGCTCCATTCCTTGCCGCTCTTGTGATCGTTGTGTATGCCCTTGCGGCGCGCGAACGGAAGATTGTTCTAAAGACGCTCTGGCTCCCGGGGATCATCTTGTTCTGCTCGATCGCTTTGCCCTGGTATATCGCGGTGCAGCTTCGGAATCCGCAGTTTCTTCGCGAGTTCATTCTTCAGCACAATCTAGGGCGGTTCTCGCGGAACCTTTATCATCACACCGAGCCGTTTTTGTATTACTTGCCGGTCGCTGCATTGGCTGTCTTGCCCTGGACGGTCTTTGCTGGTGCAGCTTTCGTGGAGTTGGTACGGGGATGGTGGGAGCAGAGCAAGAGCGTGAGGAAGACTGGCGAGCTCAAACACGATCTGGAAAGGCATTTCATCATTTTCGGTATTTGTTGGTTGACCTTGCCGATCATTTTCTTCTCCTTTTCCCAATCGAAACTCGCGGGCTATATCCTTCCCGCCATTCCCGCGGCTGCGCTGCTATTGGCGGAATATCTAAAACGCCATCTTGAGCCGCGCGATGCCATGCCAACTGCGAAATGGCTGATCGTTCTGCATGCCCTATTTGCGGCTGCTCCGATCGTGCCTGCGCTGCTGATTGCCTACCTGATCATGCAGCACCGAATTCCTGGCGGGCAGCCGCTGGCGGTAGCTCTCTCGATTGCATTTCTGCTCTGTGCTGGAATCATCTTCACGCTGCTGCGTAAGAATGGCTTGCGCATGCTGCGCTTCGTCACACTTATACCGCTTGTACTGAGTGTAGCCGCGGTGCTGAAGCTTGGCTCTCAACCGCTGAATGAAACCCAATCGGCGCGTCCGGTAGCGCAGGAAATTTCCGCCTTGGAAACTCAGCCGCTTCCGCTGGCGGTTTATCATGTGCGGCGCGAACTGGAATATGGACTGACTTTTTATCGCAATCATTTAACTTTCAACTACGATTGGGGTACGGTTCCTCAGGAAGAACACTTACTCGTAGCTCCGGAGAATTCGCAGGTAGCAATCGCCAAATTGGTGCCCGGCCGGCGCACCTCCTACTTGGGACACAATGCGTCGCAACACCTGGATTACTACTGGGTTGCTACGGCGCAAGGGGCTACCCCGCATTAGTTTTCAGGATGTATGAAAGCACGATGTTCGAAAAATGTTGTTCTCCGGTATTCCACCGTTTGCCCTCACGCCTTCGAACGAACTAAACTCGGAGTTCTGCCGCCGCGAGCCAGTTGGGATAATCAGGCCAGGACCCGGCTGAACTTGCAGGAGCCCAGTGGAGATTCTCGACCTTAGACATTTTTCCTCGGTGGATCTGCGTCCCCTGCTCGATGACGAAGCCCGAGTGTGGGCCAGTCTGCTTTCCTGGGACTATAGCGGATCGGCGGAGATGATTCTGCGCTACGTCGATGCCAAGATTCTTCCCGGTTACGCAGCCATCGAACGAGGAAAAATCTTCGGATATACATTTTTTGTGTATGAAGGCAGCAAAGGCGTGGTCGGGGATTTGTTTGTAGCGAACGGTGGCCGGCTTCCCAATCCGCGCGAAGTGGAATTGAAGCTGCTGACGCATGTCATTGAGACCTTGCAGCAATCTCCCGGAATTCATCGCGTGGAAGCTCAGTTATTGGCCCACGAAACCGGAAGCGTTTCCCGTCCGTTCCTCGATCAGGGCTTTCATCGTCATCCCCGGCTGTTCATGGTGTTGGAACTTGGAAAAATTGCGGCGATAACGTCCGCGGCGCACCCCGATATTGAAATCCGGCGCTGGACCGAAGCGGATTACCAGCCGGCGGCTGCGGTGATTACCGCGGCTTACCGGGGCCATGTGGATGCGCAGATCAACGACCAGTACCACACGCTGAGTGGGTCTCTGCGCTTTCTGAATAATATTGTGCGCTTTCCGGGATGCGGCCTTTTCGATTCGGAGTCTTCCTATGCCGCAGTGGATCGCAAGGCGAAAAACTTGATCGGACTGATCCTGTGCTCTCGCGTGCGCGGAGATGTCGGCCACGTAACGCAGGTATGCATTCTGCCCGAATATCGCTCGCACGGGATCGGCGAATCGCTCATGGCGGCGAGCATGGCTAACCTTCGCAAGCGAGGTTTTACCATGCTTTCCCTTACAGTGACCGAGGCCAACTCCCGCGCCGTTGCTCTATACAAGCGCCTGAATTTCAACACGAAAAGAGTATTCGACGCCTTCGTTTGGGAGGGATGAAGTTTGTCAGGAATGAAGCGCTCACACTGCTGAGAGTGACGCGGAAGCCTATCTTCGCACCAGCCACATTGCCCAACCGGCGACGATCACGCCGCCAACGAACATCACAAAACAATACAAGCCGTAGCGGAACATATCGCGCGCGGTGTCACGGTGCGTGATACCGAAGACGATGGACGCAACGAGCGCAAAAACCAGAGCCGCGCTGAAGTGAGTGAGTTGAATGGCCATTATTTCTTCCCGGTCATCGTTTCTTTCCAGTCATTGTTTCTTTCCGATGGCGATGTGATAGGCGTCCGCCACGGCGATGAAATTCAGCAAGCCGGCGACGATCATGAACTTGGTACCGTAATCGGCGATAGCGAAAGCAATGGCTCCCTGGCCGGCATTCATCGCCAGCGTGGCGATATACAATCCGCCCGCGCCCAGATCGCCCACAAATCCCAGAATGTCGAGAATGTCACCGCCGTTTGCTTTGTAAATATGCCCCTGCATCAGCAGGCCGAGCACAAACAGACTGGATATCGAGACCAGCAGCAGCAGGCCTCGAATCCAGCGCCGCTGTATCAGGTGGCCCGCGCCGGGAATAAACCAGCCAACTGCGGGAGCCAGCACCGCCATTATGCTCGAGGCCGGGGCAGACTTGGCGGCTGGATTTGGATTTATTCTTGCTGAAGTTGAATTAGCCATCAGATAGTTACGATCTCGCGCTGGATTTTGCCGGTGACTTCCGCCGATTTGGCGTGCACCAGCATGTTAACTTCGCTTCGCACGCCGAACTCCGGCAGATAAATTCCGGGCTCGATCGAGAAGCAAGAGTTGGGCAGAAGCCGCCGCTCGTCGTGAATCTCCAGATCATCCATATTCGCGCCATTGGAATGGACGTCGGTACCAATGGAATGTCCGGTGCGGTGAATAAAATAATCTCCGTAGCCTTTTTGCTTAATGTGATTACGGGTGGCGCGGTCAACTTCCCACCCCGCAACCGGGCGTCCCGCGCCGATCGCATCAATGACGGTCTTCACACCCGCATCCCGCGCATCGCGCACAATCTCAAAAACTTCGCGCATACGATCGGAAGGCGCCGAGCCGACGAATCCTACCCAGGTAATATCGTAATAAACGGCACCCGGAACGTCTTTCTTTCCCCACACATCAAGTAACACCAAATCTCCCTGGCGAATGGGAGCAGAGCGCTCGGCGCTGGGCTCATAGTGCGGATTGCCCGCGTTTGCGTTCACCGCGACAATCGGTGGATCGTCAGTGAGCAAATTCTCCCGGCGAAACGCTTCCATAAACCACTGCTGAATTTCGTGCTCCGTGGTCCCACCGTTGCGGGCCCGTGTGCCGATCTCGCGAAATGCCGCCGCAACAATGGAATCCACGCTGTCGCGGGCCGCGAAGTGAGTCTTGATCTGCTCTTCGTTCCAGGTGCTTTCAAACTGCGCGACCAGATCGGCGGAGCTGACTATGTTCTTTCCCAAGCCTCTGAGCAACTCGACCGTGCCCGCATCAACCAATGAGATGGTGAAGACGCTGTTGTTGGGCGAATATTGCATCGCGATATCGCGATAGGGCGCGAGCATCGACTTCAGACTGTCGAACAACTCCTGCCATCCCGAATACTGGCGCTTGCTTCCGGGAAGCGAGTCGAGATGGCCGGCTTCGATTTTGTGTACAAGCTTTACCGGTTCGCCCTGCGCAGGGATTAGATAAAACCAGCGCCGCGTAACCATAAGATTCGGCGATAGTCCAAGCACCCGATAGGCGATGGGATCGCGATGGTGGTGATCGTAAAAAAGCCACCCGTCGATGTTGCGTTCGCGCAGCGTAGATTGGATCGCGGCCAAGTCCATGGGCAAGCGTCTATTGTAAACAATGCGGCGGATTTGGGCGAATCGGATGGTGGAGAGATGCTTGCCCGGCCATTCTTTTTGAAGCTGAGTCTTGCTACACTATCAGGCCAAATGGCTGCGATAGGCGAACCCGTCGTCGCGTCAGCGGTCGCCCAGCGATTCCGCATCGAATCGATCGATGTGGTGCGCGGCTTCATCATGATTGTGATGGCGCTCGATCACACCCGAGACTTTTTGGGCGTCCCGGGCGTGAGCCCCACCGATCTCACCCGGACGACCATTCCACTATTTTTTACCCGCTGGATCACGCATTTCTGCGCACCCGTATTCTTCCTGCTCACCGGAACCGGAGCGTACCTCTCACTCCGCAAAAAATCCAAACGCGAGTTGTCGCGGTTCCTCTTGACCCGCGGCCTGTGGCTGGTCTTCCTGGAAGTCGTGATGGTTCGGTGCTTCGGATGGCAGTTTAACTTCGACTATCACCTGCTGCTCCTGAATGTTTTGTGGGCCCTGGGTTGGGCCATGATCACGCTATCGATTCTGGTTTATCTACCAACTTCTGTCGTGGCGGCCTTTGGGGTGGTGATGATTGCAACCCATAATCTGCTCGATTCGATAGATTCCACCAACCCAATTTGGACCATACTGCACTCGCCCAATTTTCTCTTGAACCAACCTGGGCGAATCGTCTTTGTTGCCTACGCGCTTATTCCCTGGGTTGGAGTCACCGCTGCCGGCTACAGCCTGGGGCAGGTTTACAGCTGGCCATCCGAGCGCAGGAGAGCGTTTTTATTACGCGCTGGAGTTGGCCTGACCCTTGCTTTTCTTATCTTGCGCGGTATAAATGTCTACGGCGATCCGCAACCTTGGGCTGCTCAAAAATCAGCGGCGTTCACCGCGTTGTCGTTCCTGAATACCACGAAGTATCCCCCGTCACTCTTGTTTCTTCTTATGACGCTGGGCCCAGCCCTGTTGTTTTTGTGGGCAGTGGATCGCGGAACCCCGCCGTGGTTGCGGCCTGCGTTAACTGTCGGGAAAGTACCGCTGTTTTACTATTTGTTGCACATACCTCTCATACATCTGCTTACCATGGCGTTCTGCTACGCAAAATACGGGCATGTGCACTGGATGTTCGAATCGCCAACGCCCGATAGGTTTCCGGTCACGCCGCCGCCGGGATGGGGATTCTCTTTGCCCATCATTTATTTGGTGTGGGCGTTTGTCGTGCTCACCCTCTATCCGCTGTGCCGCTGGTTCGCGGGGCTGAAACAACGCAGCAGTTCTGCCTGGCTAAGTTATTTTTGACCCTGTGCGTTTATTGGCTTTTGGCTGGGCCGAAGTGGATAGGATTTTCATTTTCATCTCGGAGGGCAGCGTCTCGCAGGCGGTTCGCAACACCAGACGCGGAGCGTGTCCTCGAATCTTCTTCAGGTAAGGAATGGTTTTATTGGCATCAAACTTTGCCGTCTCGCGCAGCAGCCAGCCCAAACCTTTTTGCACCATGTCGTCTTTATCGTCGAGAAGAAAATTGGAGAGTGTGGTGATCTCAGGGAAAAACATCCGCGCGCGTGTTCCGCGAATCAGCGCCACACATGCGGCGCGCCGGCGCCAATGATTCGGCGACTTCGCCCAGTGGAATACTAACTTTGCCCGGATCGGTTCAGCCGCTACCATCGGCGCAATCAAATCATGTACCAGCGCGTCATGATCGGCCCAACTACTGATGCGGTCGAGCCAGGATTCGAACAGACGGAATTCGGCGTCGTCGAACTCTCGGTCGAGTTTCTCCAACAAGAAGACGGCGGCAATCTTCTCTTCCAGAACTGAGCCGGAAAAAAGTTGATCGGCAACCCGCACCAGGAAATCGAGTCCGTATTCTTCTCTAAGCTCTCTGCGGAAGCCAGCCGCGGCCCGGCGCAAATCCGCGGTACGCCAGCCATGAGATTCGATTTCATTTTTGAAGAACCACTGCACGCCCTTGGCGTGTTCAGAGGAGCCGCCATGTTTGAGCGCGCGCCGGATCTGGGCCGCCATTGTCGCCGGCGTCGCTTTCGATTGTGCCGAAGATCGTTTGGTGACTCGCTCCCCCATCGCTCACATTTTAGTTAGGAGATGCTGCAACCACTCTGAAATATCTGTCATACACCCACAGCAGCGCTGTCGTTCCCACTCCTACCGCCGTCACGGTCCACCAAACTCGTTCCGGCTGGTGGGCTACTTCTCCGAAGTGGTGCATCAGCGTTCCGCCGAACCATCCGCCGATCAGCGATCCAATTCCGATCGGCAGGAATGCGAATCCCATGTAGGTGCCCTGCTGTCCCGGAGGCGCGAGCAATGCGATGTATTCGTAATAGCGCGGCTGCTGCGTGATCTCGCCCAGCGCGAGCACGAACAGCGACAGAATCGCTCCCCAGATTGTGGGATGAAATGCCAGGATCAACCACGAAAGGGAAGTGATCAGAGTCCCGAGGATCACGGCCTGGAATGCTGGAATCCTGCGGGTAAAAAAATTCACCGCAAGCGTCAGGCAGATCACCGTCAAGCCGTCAGTGACCAGAATGATTTCGACATCCGCGTGCGGGTTGATGAAGCCGTGAATGTATCCCGGCAGGCTGATGTACTGTTGCCAGAAGACCACCCAGTAGCCGGTGAAGATCACCAGGAACCACATGAAACGGCTGATGCCCGCGAGGACGAGCGCGAGTAATGCCGCCCAGATCCACCAAGGCGCGCTGAATCTGGGATAAATCCACAGGCCGACGCGGAGCAGGAGAGCGACCAGAAGCACGGGAAGCACCAGCCTGTAGTTGCCCACTACGACGCAAAAATTACGCGCGACCGTTGCGATCGACGGTGGCGGCGCGTCACCCGGCTGGCGCGGTTCTCGGAAGAAAAACAGGACGAAAAAAAACATTGCGAAGACACTGAGAGCGGCCACGCGATAAACGCTCTCGACGCCCAGGTGACGATGTGCCCAGGATGCGTAGTAAGGTCCGGCCGCGCCGCCGATGTTCACGAGGGTGTAATAGATCGAATAACCGATCGACCGGACGTTCGGCTTCGACGCACGCGCCGTGGTTCCGACTACGCAAGGTTTTACCAGCGCAATGCCAAGCGCGGGCAGGATGAGAATGAATCCGACGAAGAGCTCAAGCGGCACTGCATTGCGCACAGGCGCGAGCCAGGACGCTCCGATTGAGCCGATCAAGAAATATGCCGCGGCAAGAATGAGATATGCAATGGATAAGGCGCGGCGGAAGCCGAGCCGGTCGGCGGCGGCTCCGCCGAAGATGGCCATAAACCAGACCATGCCGCCGAAGACGCCGGTCAGCGTTCCCGTTTGTTCCACCGAAAAGTTCAGCTTCTCTTGCAGATACAGCGCGAGTGAGGCGAACGCGCCGTAATAAGAAAGGCGCTCGAAGATCTCGCTGATGTTGGCGACCCAGAAGGGCCGTTCGAACCCGGTACGAATCTCCTGCAGGCGCTCCGAAAAGCTCAAGAGTAGCTCCCTTGTGACTGGAATATTGTTAACGCTACAGTCCGATTCGTCTATGCAGCTCTTCGGCCGAGAACCCCGCTACATGCATCACTTTTGTGCGACTGGCCCGGCCGGAGGCAATGGTAACGGAAGATCGTGGCAGCTTCAAAAGTTTTGCGAAGAATTCGATGCAGGCGTCGTTGGCCTTGCCATCAGTCGGCGGCGCAGTGAGGGAAACCTTGAGCGCATCGCCGACTTCGCCTGTGATGGCATTTCTCTTCGCGCGAGGATGAACCTTAATTGAGAATGTGACGCCTGCGGGATTTTCATGGAACGCGATCATAGGTCTCCACCCCAGAGTCACAGAGCCACAGAGGAAAGCGAGACAATGAATAGTTTTTTCTGCGGCTCTGTGATCTCTGCGGTTCAAGCCTTTGTTCGCTCGCCAAAGATCGCCGTGCCCACCCGCACACAAGTTGAACCCTCTTCAATCGCGGTTTCGAAATCGTGCGACATGCCCATGGAAAGCTGGTCCATTGACACGGCTGACAAATTGCGCGCCGCAATCGTATCGCGCAATTCGCGCAGCTTGCGGAAGTAGGGACGCGCACGCTCGGGATCGTCCGCGAACGGCGGGACCGTCATTAAGCCTCGAAAGCGCAGCGCTTCCAGCCGGGGCGCGGCACTCAGCAATTCTTCGAGATCCTGAGAATCCGGCGCAACGCCGCTTTTGGCGGTTTCGCCGCCCACATTGATTTCGACCAGTACGTTCAGTTTTCTGCCAAGGTTGCGGGCCGCTGCGTCGAGCTTCTCGGCCAGCTTGAGAGAATCAACCGAATCGACCGCATGAAACAGCTCAGCCGTTCTTGCGGCTTTATTCGTCTGCAAGTGGCCGATCATGTGCCATTCGGCGTCATGCAAATCGCGCAATGCTTCGGCCTTCCCGGCAAATTCCTGAACGCGATTTTCTCCGAATAATCTAAGCCCCGCGTCATAGGCCGCGCGAATATTTTCTGGAGGGTTTGTTTTGCTGACCGCCATCAAAGCAATATCTTCCGTCCGGCGTCCCGCGCGTTTCACCGCTCGGGCAATTCGCTCGCGCACCACGGCCACATCTTCGGTAATGGGCATAGAAACAATAGAACCACGAAGGGCACTTCGATTGCACAAACTAAATTGCGCAAACCGGCCTTCACAGATTGAGCTACGTAAACAATCCGCGGAAGACAGCCATTACATGATAGCGGTGGGAGGCGCTGGTTCGTTCGGATCGCCTGCGCTTGAAAGCGGCAGCCAGATCATCAGGGCGGCCAGTAGAGCCATTACGACCAGGCCAGCCAGATACAACGGATGGTCAAAAATTTGAGCCGACGTGACTCGTGCAGCCCAGCCTGCGATGCCTTTCATCCAGGATTGCTGAGCAAACGATAATGCGATGCCGCCCGCCCACAGCAGCCCAAAGACGGACTCACCGGCGATCAGTCCCGAGGCCGTGAGAACGCCGGCATTCTCCACCCGGGCGCGCTGTGCCTCGTTGAATCCGCGCCGCTTAGCCATCCAGTCTCCAATGGCGCGGAACACACCGCCGAGGAAAATAGCGAATGTGGTCTCAAAGGGCAAATACATACCCACTGCCACCAGCATGGGACTGCGCACCTGCATCATGATCATCCCAATGCCAAAGAAAATTCCTACTACTACCAGCGGCCACGGCATGTCTCCGCCTACGATGCCGATTGCCAGCGTGGCCATCAAGCCCGCTTGCGGCGCGGAAAGCTGGCGGCTGCCAAACCCGAACGCCGTGTCCAGCAGGTAGAGAGGCCAATACATGACCAGGCTGGCGACGACCACGGCGATCAGCTCGGCCATCTGAATTTTGCGGGGCGTACCACCGAGGAGATAACCAACTTTAAAGTCCTGCAAAAGTTCGCCGGCCACCGAGGATGAAACACAAACTACAGCCGCCACGCCCAATACCACGGCCACGCCCTTAGTCCCCGCCGCTCCGAGGGAAACCATCAGAAGGGCTGCGATCAATAAAGTCGAGAGCGTCAACCCGGAGACCGGATTATTGGAAGAACCAATAAATCCGACTAGGCTGCCGGACACCGTGGCCATAAAGAATCCAACCACCAGCATGACGACCGCAGCTAAAATCGCCGGCCAAACCAAACCTGATATATGGACGTAAAGAACGCACATGAGCACGAACATCAAGGCAATCAAGCCAAAGACAGCTTTTGAACTCATGTACTGTTCCGTGCGTGAGAGCTTGGCCCGCTGGTCGGCGGTTTGGCGAAGATCAGACAAGGCTCTGCCAATGCCCGCCGTCAGACTTCTCCCCATCTTGAAAAGCGTGTAAGCCGCTCCGACTAACATCCCACCGACAGCGATGGGACGCACGATAAACCTCCATACCGCGATCGCCATGCCCGCCCAGTTGTCGGGCGTATCGGCTGGAAGGTAGTGCTTGATGTCTGGTCCCAGGAAGTACATGAGCAACGGCACCATCAATCCCCACGCCAGTACTCCGCCGGCAAATTGAATCGACGCCAGGCGCAATCCGATGATGTAACCGACCCCTAGATACGCAGGACTCACGCTGGGAGCGGCGAAAGTGCTCGAGCCGCCAGCCGCCACGATGGTTGCGCTGCCTGTCGTACCCAGGCGCACTTGACTATGCCCGAGAGTGCCCACGTTAAAGTGAATATCCTTATCCGCGGCAAAAAGCCCAAAGCGCCCCAGCAGATACACAATCCCGCCGACACCGATATTCCAGAAAAGATATTTCGCGGCGTCCGCCCCTCGCCGTCCCGCCTTGTGAATTTCCGCCGCAGCCACCGACTCAGGGAAGGGCAATTCCGGATCTTCCACCATCACTCGCCGCACTAGGGAAATGAAGAGAACTCCGAGGATGCTGCCCACCATCATGAGCGCGGTCGATTTCCAGTATGCGTCGGCCGGACGGAAGGAAGGCCACGCCTTGGCAATCACAAAAGCAGGTATGGTGAAGATCGCGCCCGCCGCGAGCCCCTCGCCGATTGTGCCGGCCGTACGCGCAATATTTTCCTCCAGTAGCGATCCTTTCCACGCCCGCATTGCGGCCATGGCAATCACGGCCGCCGGATACGTCGCCGCAATTGTGATACCCGCGCGCAGCCCCAGGTAAGCGTTGGCTGCGCCCAGCACAACCGTAAGAAACAATCCCAGCAGAACCGCGCGCAGCGTGAACTCCTTCATCTCCATGTGCTCGGGGACAAATGGGGCGTGTTTCTTGGGTTCGTTGGTCGGGCCGGTGGGGACGGAACTCATAAGCGGATTCCTTTTAAGACGAAAGATGAAAGCGATATTGCGCCGCAAAAAGGCGAAGGGCGCACGTTAGCATGGGCGCGGCCTGCTTTACAAGTACCGCCGCCTAATCATTGGCTTTGCGGAAAAAAGTAGCGGGCTCAATCTGCAAAAACGTCAACCACCTAGGCCACAAAGGTGCACGAAGAAAAGCCCCTGGATCGATTTTCTTCGTGCCCTTCGTGGTTAAAGGTTTTTGCCAGTTGCGCCTGGATGACCCCCAGAGAAAAGTAGGTTGGCGTGATCTCGCAGCAAGGGTACAATAGCGTCAATCTGTTTCCGCCCCGTCATTCTTAACTTGTTCCGAGGTGCACTGTGATAGGCAAGTCTTTCGCGGGTTCCTGGTTGGAGCAGCAGTTTGTTTTTCATTGCGACGATTGTGGCAGCAACGTTGGTTTTCGTTCGCGCCCCCGTACATTCTCCGAGCGCTATCTTCTTCCGCTCTTTCTTCTTCAACCGGTAAGGTGCGGACAGTGTTTCCGCAGGGACTATCGCCTCGTGTTCATGCCGCTGCGTGATCGATCGTCTGTGATTACCGAAATGAAACGTCCAGTCTCGGCTGCGGACTCCAGCGGCAGCCGCAACGTTGCTTAACAATCTCGCGGGCAGTTATACTGCTTGACAAGCAGGCAGCGGGGAACTGATCCCGATGTTTCGTAGGGATTCACGGAGGCCGTCTTCAGCAGTAGTGGAGACCGAATTCGGGCTATCCAAGTCGAAGCCGCAACGGCTCGGCGGAGTATTGGCGTTAAACCTCTTCAGTTATGGGCCGGACGGGTTTCCGGCCGACTAGCAGCCAGCCTTTTCACCGTTCTGTTCCCTTCCGATTGTCGCATTTGCGGCCTCCCATTGTTAAACATCTCAAGGCTGCCGGTTTGCCCGGAGTGCCTCTCCGCCATGCGCCCCACCGCGGGAGATCTCTGCTCAGTATGCGGAGAGCGGTTGGTTTCAGCTTATGCTTCGTCTTCGGCAAACGAAGCGAAGTGTGGACTTTGCCACCGGATTGAACCGCCTTTTGTGCGCGCGGTGGCTTATGGCAGTTTTGAAAGTGGTCTGCGCGAACTGATCCATCTTTTGAAATATTCAGGGGTGCGGCCGGCTGCGAACGTTTTGGGACGCATGCTGGCTGAGGCAATTGTGGACATCGAACCGGCTTTCTCAGGCGCTCCAGTGGCTGTAATCCCGGTGCCTTTATATCGCGGAAAGCTGCGAGAGCGCGAGTTCAACCACGCCGAGCTGATCGCGCGTGCGGCAATCAAAACTGCCGCCAAGTCTGGCCGTTTCGAGCTGCGCGCCGATGTTCTCGAAAGAAAGCGAGAAACTTCCTCCCAGGCTGGCCTGACCACCCATCAGCGCCGCGAAAACGTTCGCGGAGCGTTTGGCGTGCGGCGCCCGGAAGCCGTGCGAGGCCGCGAGGTCCTTATTGTGGATGACGTTTATACGACTGGCGCAACCGTGTCCGAGTGCGCCAGAGTTCTGCGCCGCGCAGGCGCGACCAAAGTCTGGGTGGCGACCGTAGCCCGGACTATGAAGATTGCGCAGCAGCAGCTAAAAATCGAGCTTCCCAACAAACCCGATTCTAAGAGTTTGGCTGAGGAGTTTCTGCTGGCGAACGCGGTGGCCGGGGGAAGTGGCGATTGATGATGCGTGGGAGGGACCGCGCATCTACACGCGGCGCATCTAATGATTGACTGCAAAACCGCATGATGAAGCGGTATAAGGGCGGTTAAGGAAAAGGGGATGAGCGGATCGTAATGTCAGCCAGAAGCGAAGCCGATGCTGGATTCACGGCGCAGCACGCCGCTGGCCTGTTCGCAGCCACGGCTGTGCATCGCGATAGCAACGGACACGCCCTGCACGCACCCGTGCTCGTTCTGAACGCGTCCTACGAGCCGATCAACGTATGCGCCGCGCGCCGTGCGCTGGTCTTGGTCCTGAAGGGCGTGGCCATGACGGAGGAAGAGAACGGCCACTTCCTGCATGCAGCGCGGGTTGCCATGCGCGTACCCTCGGTGATTCGCCTGCTGGAGTATCGCCGCATCCCGCACCAAAGCCGGGCTCTGTCGCGAAAAAATATTCTGCTGCGTGACCGCAACACCTGCCAGTACTGCGCCACCGTACTGCCTTCCGGGGAGTTGACCCTGGATCATGTGATTCCCCGTTCGCGCGGCGGATCTTCCACCTGGGAGAACCTTGTTGCCTGCTGCCACACTTGCAACCGCCGCAAGGGAAACCAATTTCCTCTTGAAGCCGGAATGAAGCTGATGCGGGAGCCCCGCGCTTTCAATCTCCACACCAGCCGCCATATCATGCGGTTGATGGGGCGCAGCGATGATAAATGGCGGAAGTATTTGTTCTATTAAAGTCTATCGTCGTGCGCATCTCCGTAGAAACCCAACAGTCGGATCCCCCGCAGCGCCCCTGTCATCCCGAGCGGAGCGAGGGATCTTGGTGATCGCTGATGTCTGGAGCTATTTCTGCGGCGGCGGTGAGTTCGGAGCTGCGTCCGGCTTACTCTGATCCGGCGGATTCTTCTGATCCCCCTTCGGCACTTCCTGCCCGTTGTACAGAATCCTCGACTTCGATCCGAACCGTTTGTAATCCTCATACTTCACAATCTCGCGAATGTGAATATCGTTCAGGTTGAAGTGCAGCGTGTCATCGGCGCGCGTGTAGGTCGGGAACCAGTATTTGCCATCGATTTGCTGCCGCCAGGTAGTGAACTTGGGGTACAGATGCTCTTCTTTATTGCCCTTCTTCTTCGTATCGCGCGTTTCCGGCACGGCCTGGCCGTAGGTCTTCACGATCTGAAAGTCGTTATCGTCCACCCAGATGCGCCCCTGAAAGTAACGCTTCTTCCCGACAATCTGTTTGGGAGCCACATCGAACACAAAGCAGTGCAGTTCGTCCTCCGACTGCTGGCCAACATAAAGAATGTTGTATTCGGAAATCTCATCGCTGGTGAGCACGAAAGGCAGGCGGTTGCGGAAGTCCTGCACGTCGCCTTCGTCGAGCGAGAGCCCACCTTTGTCGAGACTTGATTGCGGCGCGAATACCACGTTCTCAATACGCCGGCCCTTGTCATCAAACAGCACATCAAAAACTTCGTGATATTCGCCGGTCGTCGTAGTGCCGTCCAAGGTCTTTACCGTAATGTCCTGACGGTAGGTGTACTGGTCGCGCGCTTCTTTGAATTCTTTTTCCTTGGCGGCAAAGCGGGCAATGATTTCGTCCGGCGTAATTCCCTTGGGCTGCGCGTTCTCAAGAGAACCCTCCTGAGCCAGAGCAGAGGGAATGAGGAGGCAAACTACAACGAAGGCTGCAAGGAAGAGCAAAGAGCGGCGCGACCGGTTCATGACCCTATTCTAGCGAATAAATGCGCAGGAAAAAGGCATCACCGCGGCAACCCTCCCCCGATCCCTCTCCGCTCAGTGAGACCGGGGGTAGGGCGCTGCAGTTCTGCCGCTAACTTGGATGCCATCGTACAAAAGGGGTTGCCGTGCAGGGAGTGACGATGACAAAAGAGAACTTCTGCAAAACGCGGGGTGCGTTGTTCCCTCTCTGATCTCAGGTTAAACCCCTACTCCGCGATTCTGCTACACTCTTCCGTTTGCCAAGGAGTTTCCTCAATGCGCCGGTATTTGTCCCTGATTATCACTTTGACAGTATTTACATTCCCAAGCTTAGCCCAGGCGAAGCGTCCCTTCACCTTTGAAGACATGATGAAGCTGAAGCGCGTGGGTGAGCCGGAAGTATCGCCCGACGGCAAGTGGGTG
>Ga0209530_1000118_pt1 | contig 68941 bp, 61 predicted proteins | sample BlaSpr_A8_Ref_O1_FD_187987 | JGI IMG/M metagenome (GOLD analysis project Ga0209530, IMG submission 187987) | Forest soil microbial communities from Thunder Bay, Ontario, Canada - Black Spruce, Ontario site 2_A8_Ref_O1 (SPAdes) (version 2) | ecosystem: Environmental > Terrestrial > Soil > Boreal...
TGCCAAGGGAGCGAGGCTGATCCATGAGAATCGTCCAGACAATGTCTTGGTGCGTGGACGAGTGGTTCGGGGCGACGTGGAGAAGGCATTGGACGCGGCAGATGTGGTGGTGGAAGCCGCCTACGAGACGGGATTCGTCGAGCACGCGTACATCGAGCCCGAGGCAGGATTTGCGCGCCGCGTCGGAGACCATATCGAGATTCAGGCCTGCACGCAGTCTCCGTATATGGATCGCAACGACATCGCCGCGATTCTTGGCATTGCTCCCGAGTGCGTGCGCATCATCCCCACAGCAGTGGGGGGAGGTTTCGGTTCGAAGCTAGATCTTTCGGTGCAGCCATTTCTGGCGGTGGCGGCTTGGCATTTGCGGAAAACGGCGCGCATGGTCTATTCGCGGGCCGAGTCGATTGTGTCGACCACGAAAAGGCATCCGGCGCAGATGCGGCTTCGCGGAGGCTGCACCCAAGATGGCAAACTGCTGGCGCTCGATTTCGCTGCGGATTTTAATACCGGTGCGTATTCCTCATGGGGGCCGACGGTCTCGGCTCGCGTTCCCGTGCATGCTTCCGGTCCTTATTATGTCCCGCATTATCGCGCGTTAACCCGAGCCGTGCACACCAACCTGGTGCCAGCCGGAGCTTTTCGCGGCTTCGGAGTTCCGCAAGCAGCGATTGCGCAAGAGCAACTCTATGACGATCTGGCAGATCGGGTTGGGATGGATCGACTCGAGTTCCGCATTCTGAATGCACTCGACAATCAGACACCCACGGTCACCGGACAAGTGCTTGGCGCGGGCGTCGGCATTCGTGCTTGTCTGGAGGCACTTCGTCCGCGATGGCAGACGGCACGGCGTGAGGCGGCAGAATTCAATAGGAATGGGATTGCGGCGCTGCGACGCGGCGTGGGAGTCGCCGGAATGTGGTATGGGTGTGGCAACACTTCCCTTCCCAACCCCTCCACTGTGCGCATCGGACTTAAGCGGGATGGGCGTATTTCGTTGCACCAAGGCGCTGTCGATATTGGACAGGGATCGAACACCATCGTGACGCAGATTTGCGCCGACGCGCTCGGCGCGCCGATTGATCACTTCGACCTGCTTTCTGGGGACACTTCGATCACCCCGGATTGCGGCAAGACTTCGGCTTCGCGTCAAACGCTGGTAACCGGGAAAGCGGCGCAGATGGCCGGAGAAAAACTGCGGCGCGAAATCTTCAAGCTTGCCGGAGCTTGCGACTGCGCGAGTATTCAGTTCAACGATAATGGCGTGACGGTGCACGACGGCAACGAGTCGCGTGCGCTCGCGCTTGCAGACCTACCACTCGATAAGCACGGATATGTGATTACCAGCGAGGCCACGTTTGATCCGCCAACAAGTCCGCTCGATGCAAATGGACAGGGAGTCCCGTACGCGGTGTTCGGGTTTGGCGCGCATATGGCGGAGATCGAGGTCGACACCGAACTCGGCACGGTGCGAGTTTTGAGGATCACGGCCGCACACGATGTGGGTCGTGCGATCAACCCGACATTGATTGAGGGGCAGATCGAAGGAGGCGTGGCGCAGGGATTGGGAATGGCTTTAATGGAGGAGTTCTTTCCGGGCAAGGGCGAGAATCTGCACGATTATCTGATTCCCTCGGCCGGGGACATTCCGCCGGTGGAGTCGATTCTGATTGAGGATCCTTCGCCGATTGGACCGTTCGGCGCAAAAGGAATTGGTGAGCAAGCGGTGATTCCGACCGCACCCGCGATTTTGAATGCACTGCACGATGCTATCGGCATCCGTGTGCGGAAAGTTCCGGCCACTCCCGACCGGATACGAACTGCGATTCTGGCGGCACAGGAGAAGGGAGAAACACGTGGCTGACGACGCGATTCGCTGCGACGCTTGTCCTGTCCTCTGCTACATCAAGCCGGGAAGAACAGGATCGTGCGACCGCTACGCGAATGTCGATGGGCAACTGGTGCGGCTCGATCCACATGTTGTACTGGAGCGCGCCGTATCGCGTGGAGATACCGTGGTTCCATTTCTTGAAAAATCTCGCGAATGGGACGGCGCGCTCGTGAGCGGTCAGGAAACATTCGTAACCGCAATCGGCGCGGGCACGACGTATCCGGATTACAAGCCTGCGCCTTTCATTATTTCCTCCGAAATTGCGGGCGTGGATATGGTTACGGTGGTGACCGAAGGGATTTTCAGTTATTGCGGCGTGAAGCTGAAGATCGACACCGATCGACATCTGGGAGCAGAGTGCAGTACGGTGCGAGCGCAAGGCGAGGCGGTGGGACACGTCACAACCAACGAATACGGCTCGCAGATGCTGTCGCTTGGCGGAGTGCGGCACCTTACCGGCGGAACCCGTCACGAAGGCACAGCCACCTGCGACACGCTGCTGAATCTGTGCAACGGAAAAGCGGTGGAATTGAAGATTGACGACGGCGCGACGGTTGTTGTGCAGGCGAACAAGGCTCCCATCGTTGACGGCGTCGAGGAAGAGCGCATGCGTGTAGGTTGCGGCTCAGCCACCATCGGTATGTTTGCCAAACAGTGGTTTGGCAAGGTTGATGAAGTCGTGGTGGTGGACGACCATATCACTGGCGTGTTGTCTGAACATCAGGCGGGCAAGCTCCTGGGCGTGCCGGAGACTGGCATCAAGATGAAGGGGCGGCGTTCGACACCGGGGCGATATTTTCGCGTCGCGGAGCCGGGCACGTCTTGGGGCGGAACTAACATTGACGATCCGCTTTCGATTCTTGATCCATTTAGTCGCAAGGGCGGCCGGCCGGGTCTGCGGTTGCTAATGGTGAGCACGACAGGTGAGCATTCTGCATATTTCGAGCTGGATGACGATCTCCGTCCCATGGAAAAAGATCTACCAACCGTTTTACGCGAATCAGTCGCTCGTATTCGAGAAAACTGCGAGCCCGCGCTTTGCACGGTGCTGTTCATGGGAGGCGCGGGAGGATCGCTGCGCGCGGGGGTGACCGAGAACCCGGTGAAGCTGACGCATTCTGTGCGTGATGCTCTCACCCGCGTCACCTGTGGTGGCGCGCCGGTTTATGTTTGGCCGGGCGGTGGCATTACGATCATGGCGGACGTGAGCCGGATGCCAGAAAATGCTTTCGGCTACGTTCCGACGCCGGCTCTGGTTGCGCCGATCGAGTTCACAATGCGGCTGTCAGATTACGCGACACTGGGCGGATACATGGACCACGTACGGCCGCTCAGTTCGATCAACCGGGACACGGAGAGCCGACGACGACTGCCGGCGCGACCGGAGAATCCCTGGCCGCTCGCCTCGGACGCAAGACAGAAATGAATTATCAGCGAGCGCAAATCCGGATGCTTCCCGATCGCCGTCGTCTGCATATGCAGGATGGGCCCATCGACATCATCCTGGAGGCTTTCGGCGACGTACACGAGATCGAATTAGCCTATCGCGCAGCAGCGGCTCGATTCGTCGGGGTTTTGGATGAGTTGTGTGACGAACTTGAGTTTTTGCGACGACCTGCTTCTTCAGATGGCAACCTTCCCTCCGGCACCATTGCCCGTCGGATGGTATCAGCGGTTCGGCCCTATGCTTTGCAGACCTTCATCACGCCCATGGCAGCGGTTGCCGGCGCGGTAGCCGAGGATATCCTCGACGCCATGACTTCAGCCGCAAAGCTTTCGCGAGCTTACGTAAACGACGGTGGTGATATTGCGCTTCATCTGGATCCTACCGAGATATTTGTGGTGGGCATGGTGGAGCGTCCAGATAAAACATCCCTATTGGGGACGACCACTATTGGTTCGACGGACGCGATTCGCGGGGTCGCGACCAGCGGATGGCGGGGACGCAGCTTTTCGTTGGGCATTGCGGATGCGGTTACAGTACTCGCCGATACCGCTGCCAGGGCCGATGCTGCAGCGACGATCGTAGCAAATGCAGTGGATCTGCCTGGACATCCCGGCATCAAGCGTGTTCGCGCAGTTGACCTTGCGCCCGATAACGATCTCGGTACGCGACGGGTGACGCAATCCGTCGGAGAGTTGGCACCGGGGGAGATTCGCGATGCCCTCGATGCTGGAATCCGGGTTGCGGAATCGCTGCGTAGCTTGGGGCTGATTCGCGCGGCCGCTCTCAACTTGCAGGGAGAGACTCTGGTGGTCGGTGCTAAAAGTTGGCCGCACCGGGTAGAGATTTCGGCCCCTGACAGGAGCCTGGCTCATGCCTGAGGTTCAGATTCGCAAAAACCTTCTCTTGGTCGAAGAGATTTTTCACGAGGGAGGGTCCGTCGCCCCAAAGCCGCTGCGACGAGCGGCGGCGCTCGCCGTGATCCGGAATCCGTATGCCGGCAGCTATGTCGAAAAGATCGAAGGCTTCATGGAGGACCTGAAACCGCTTGGATTGGAAATGGCGCAATCTCTGGTGGTGGCGCTGGGCGGCGATCCGAAAGTGGTGCAGGGCTATGGCAAAGGAGCGATCGTCGGCTCGGCGGGAGAGATCGAACATGGGGCGCTCTGGCACGTTCCTGGTGGGTACGGGATGCGGGAAGTTCTTGGGGGTGCGAAGGCGATTGTAGCGTCGACCAAGAAGGTTGGCGGGCCGGGTGCCCGCCTCGACATTCCGATCACTCATATCAATGCCTCGTATGTGCGCAGTCATTTTGACGCGATGGAGGTGGGTATTGCCGATGCTCCTCGCGCCGATGAGATTCTCCTCGCGCTCGTGATGACAACCGGAGCGCGCGTTCATGCCCGCGTCGGCGGATTGAAGGCGTCAGAGATCAAAGGAGAGGACGGCTTGCGATGACAGCCACTATCCAAGGCAATTCCCGAGTTAAGATCCGGAAGATTGCGACCTTTGTCGAAGAGACTTCGACCGAGATGGGACGGAGAGTTGATCCGCCAACGCGTCGTGCAGCAGCGGTCGCGGTCATTGAGAATCCGTACGCTGGGCAGTACGTCGAAGATCTTACGGAGTTGATGATAATTGGCGAGGAGCTCGGCGAATTGCTCGCCGCACGCGCCGTCGCGGCGCTGGGCATTCCGGGACCATCCGCTGAGAGTTACGGCAAAGCGGCAGCGGTTGGCGAGAATGGTGAACTCGAACACGCCGCCGCAATCTTGCATCCGAAGCTGGGTACGCCGGTGCGGCGGGTGTTAGGCAAGGGCGCAGCTTTGATTCCGTCTTCCAAGAAGCGTGGCGGGCTGGGAGTGGCGCTCGACATTCCACTGGGGCACAAAGATGCTGCCTTTGTGCGCAGCCATTTTGACGGTATGGAAGTGCGAATCAGCGATGCTCCGCGTGCTAATGAAATTATGGTGGCGATTGCGGTAACCGACAGTGGTCGTCCACTACCCCGCGTCGGCGGACTCTCGAAAGATCAGATCAAAGGCGAAGATGGATTGCGGTAACCCGGGAGGCCATCGCAGAGATTACGGAGGACCACGGGGAGACGCCGGGAGCAGGATGATAAATAATAGAGGACGCTATTGGCTGTTCTGTGCGGTTCATCTTTTCGCCTCGATTCTCCTCTACGGACAAACTCCGCCCGTGGCAAACCATAAAGAGCGTGCCGATACGATCATCACCGGCCTGGTCGTCAGCATGGACCGGCAACGACACGTCTACGACGACGGCGCCGTTGTGGTGAGAGGCGACACGATTGTCGCGGTCGGCCCACGGGCAGACCTAGAAGCAAAGTATGAGAGTCCGCAAACGATTGATGCGAATCATAATCTGGTGCTTCCCGGATTCATCAACGGTCATACCCATGTCCCGATGACGCTGTTCCGCGGTCTGCACGATGATGTGACACTGACTGACTGGCTTTACAAATACATCTTCCCTGCTGAGAAAAGGAATGTTACGGAATCGTTCGTTCGCTGGGGAACGCGGCTTGCAGCGGCTGAACAGATTCGCTCAGGCGTCACCACCTTCGCTGATATGTATTACTTCGAAGACGCAGTGGCAGAGGAAACCAAAGCGGCTGGAATGCGTGGCGTGTTGGGCGAGACATTTATCGATTTCCCGGCACCCGACAACAAGAGCGAAGCCGCGATGCTCGAGTACACCGAGAAGTTTTTGAACAAATGGCAAGGCGATCCGCTGATCCATGCGGCAGTGGCTCCTCATTCGATTTACACCTGCTCCCAGAAAACATTGCAAGATGCTTCGGCTCTGGCGCGAAAATATCATGCGCCCATCCTGATTCACATGGCGGAGATGAAAAAGGAATGGGAAGACAGCGAAAAACAGAACGACGGTTCCCCCGTCCAGTATCTGGAACGCATCGGAGTGCTTGGGCCCGATGTGGTTGCCGCGCACTGTATCTTCGTCGACGAAGCGGATCGCAAGATTATCGCTCAGCACAATGTAGGCTGCGTACACAACCCGTCGAGCAACATGATGATTGCGAGCGGCGTTGCGCCAGTGCCTGAGATGCGCGCCTCCGGAATCGCCGTCGGCCTTGGAACCGATGGGCCAGCAGGCAGCAACAACGACCTGGACCTGATGGAAGAGATCGACCTGGCGGCGAAGTTGGCGAAGATTACCAGAATGAATCCGCTCGCGCTGAATGCTCCGGCAGTTGTTGCAATGGCGACAATCGACGGCGCCAGGGCGTTGCATATGGAAAAAGAGATTGGATCGCTCGAAACAGGAAAAAAAGCGGACGTGATTGTGATCGATCTCAATGAGCCAAACGCTGTCCCAATGTATGACGTTTACGCGCAAATTGCGTATTCGCTAAAAGCAAGTGACGTGGAAACGGTGATGATCGGTGGCCAAGTCGTCATGCGCGACCGCAAGTTGCTGACTGTCGACGAGCCCGCAGCAATGGCCAAAGCGCGTGAGTATCAGAAGAGCGTCGCCGCCTCGCTAGGAATCGAGTGAATCAGACGTCATCTCTTATCCTCGGCCAACGAACTCAGGCATCGCCGTTGCCGGCGGCGTGTTGCGGCTGCGCTGCACACTGACCGCGCCGTCGGTGATCACCATCCCAATCCCCGGCAGGTCTCCTTTTTGAATGCTGTCGAGCAGGTTCTTGCCCGCTGAATGCTCAGCCTTGTCCATCAGGACGAACGAGGCCTCGCGTCCGGCCGCAATTAGGCCGCAATTGAGATTCCTGATTTTTGCCGTGTTTCCCGTAGCCAAGCAAATGGCCACTTCCGCGGGGATTCCGCCCAAAGATGACAACAACGAAATCATGCGCACTATGCCGAGTGGCTGAACGCCGGATCCGGCCGGCGAGTCGGTGCCTAAAATCACACGGTCAAGCTGTTTCAAGTCCATGGCCGTTCGGAGCGTGAGCAATCCCGCGCGTTCATTTCCGTTATGCACAATTTCGAGGGCTCGCGTGGAGCGTTCGCACAGTGCTGTAATCTGGTCATCCGGAAGCGCGGTATGGCCGCCATTGACATGACCAATCACATCCGCGTCGGTCTCGAGCACCATGTCTTTATCGATTAGGCTCGATCCGGGGATGGAAGGTCCGCCCGTATGAATCGTGCTCTGGATGCCGTATTTCCGGGCCCAGGAGACCATCTGGTGCGCCGTCTTGCCGTCTTTTACGCTACCCAAACCCACTTCGCCCAATATCTGGACTCCGGCGGAGGCAAGCTCTTTGAAGTCATCCTCGACCATGCCATGCTCAATTACCGGAGCTCCGGCGTAGATTTTCACCCCGCCCGGCCGGAAGGCGTGAAAGGCACGCTGCGCAAAGATCGCCATCGCCTTCAATCCAACGATGTCCTTGGGGCGACCGGGTGTATGCACTTCGCCGGCAGAAACCATTGAAGTGACTCCTCCGTGAAGATAGCTGTCAATCCAGCCAAGCTGATTCTGGCGGGGTGTCCAATCACCGCAGACGGGATGAACGTGGCTATCGATGAGACCCGGCGCCAGAGCAGTGCCTTTCGCGTCGACAACGACTGTGGCACCGGAGGTGTCGACGTCTTTTTCTTTCCCTACGACAGCGATACGATCGCCGATGGCAACCACGGTATCGGCGTCGAGAATCGGATTGACGAGATCTCCGCTGAGCAAAAGTCCAATGTTGCGGATCACCAGTTTCGGTCGGATTGCAGACTTCGAGTTTTCTTCGTGGGCCATCGTTTCTTCCCGTATACGGAACTGGTGCGAACTCAGTGGACGCTAGTATACAAACGAATGGGAAAGGTTCGAACCCTCAAATCTTGACAGAAGAGGATTTGCTCAGCTCACGGACCTCGTCTCCCCCCTTAAAGTGGTATTTATCGAGCTCTGTGATCAACCTCTGCCTCGTCTCCTGCATCAGATAGCAATCTGAAAGGGGATCACGCGGTGGATGCAAGCTCAACTGTGAATGGTCAATCGGCAATCCGGAACTTTCACCAGAAGTTTAGCCGACTCGCCTCCAAAGGAATGATGCGGGATAATTCGCCGTTTCTGAGTTTCGCCCGAAAGTTTCGCTCGAGTGAAATCGGAAGTGGAATCGTACGCCAGACTTTTCGCACCTTTCAACGCCTCGGGATAAGCGTGGTCCCCAACCACTATTACTGGCCCATCCCCGATTTTAATGAACTGGAAGCTCGGAAGTGGCCCGCGGAACAGCTTCCAGTTGGCATCGACCTCGCTCTGGAAAAACAACTCGACTTCTTGCAACATGTCGTACCCCTATATGAATCGGAATGGCAATCGGACGCGGGCGCGATCGGCACCGCGGGTTATAGACGCGGCAATGGATTCTTTGAGTCGGTGGATGCGGAGATCGCGTACTGCCTGGTGCGTCACCTCAAGCCCAAGCGGATTGTCGAAGTGGGCGGCGGCTACAGCAGCAGAGTGATGGCAGCCGCGCTGGATAAGAATTTAAAAGTGGACGGAGTCCGCGGAGAGCTGCTGACGATTGATCCGCATCCGGACCGGTTTCCAAGAGAAGCATTAAGTGATCGTGTTCAGTTGATTGCCGCCTCTGTACAGAGTGTTGATCTCGACATCTTCCTGACCTTAAATAGCGGTGACTTTCTGTTTCTTGATTCAACGCACGTTGTGGGTATTGGCAGCGACGTAGTGCGAGAATACCTGCAGATCCTGCCCCGCATCAATCCTGGCGTCCTGATCCACGCGCACGATATTTTCATCCCATCCGATTATCCACGGAGCTTGGTGTTGAAGGCTTTGGCCTTCTGGTCTGAGCAGTATCTGCTGCAAGCCCTCCTGACCTTCAACCCAAGATTCGAAGTCGTGTGGGGAAGTAGCGCGATGCAAGGCTTCAATCCAGAAGCGCTCGAACAAACCTTTCCACACTGGAAGAACAGTTACGAAAGCATGTCGCGGGAGAAGCGTCAGTTTCTTCCGAGCGTCGACGGCAAGCGGGTGTGGCCTTCAAGTTTCTGGATGCGCAAGCTGGCCTGACGGCAGCCGTAGTTATGCGGAATCCTCCAAGGTAAGTCGCTCCGCACGAAGCGGCTAGACTTTTCTGCCCCTTCCGATCGTATCCCGATGCTATCCCGATTCTCTGATCATGGCCCAGCTTTGCCAGCAGCTGAGAGAATATGTTACAAGCATCGTGAGGACGGAATGCGATCTCGCGACTACATTCTCTGGGAAGTGGATGTACAAGCCGATTTCATGTTGCCCGGAGGCAAGCTCTACGTGCCGGGAGCTGAAAAACTTTTGTCCAATATCCGCAAACTGACCGACGCGGCACGGCGGGACGAGGTGTTCTTGGTGTCCCATGGCTGCTTTCATCCGGCAAATGATCCCGAGTTCAAGCAGTTTCCGCCGCACTGCCTGAAAGGTACGCCGGGGGCGGAGTTTGTTCCTGAGGCGCTGGCGAACGATTTCGTGCGGGTGGAAAATGATACGCACGCTCGGTTGCCGAAGGATCTCTTAAAGCATCAACAGATCATTCTAGAAAAACAGACCCTTGATATTTTTGAAACTCACCATGCGGACGAATTGGTGGAGCGTTTGGGGAATGGTGCGGAGTTCGTGGTGTTTGGAGTGGTAACGGAATATTGCGTCAGTTGTGCGGTGCGCGGGTTATTGAAACGAAATCGGCGGGTGTCGGTGGTGCGCGACGCGATTGAAACGTTGGCGTCCGAGGTGGGGAACAAAACGCTAGATGAATTGCAGAATCTGGGAGCAAGGCTGGTTACTACCGACGGGATTCTCGAGAAAGTGGAAGCGGACTCCCAATAAATCGCCTCGCCGCAAATGTTTATGACAGTAGCATGCCGGCAATCGAAGCCGACATGAGATTAGCCATGGTTCCTGCCAGCATGGCGCGAATGCCAAGTTTTGCCAAATCCGCTTTTTTGTTGGGAGCCAGTGCCCCGATTCCCCCCATTTGAATGCCGATCGAGCTGAAGTTGGCAAAGCCGCACAGCGCGAAGGTCGCAATGGTGAATGAGCGCGGATCAAGCAGAGCCTTTTGCGGCCCAAGCATGGAAAATGCCACCAGTTCATTCAGCACCATGCGTACGCCCAGAAGGTTGCCAATCAGACGGCAGTCATGCCAGGGAACTCCAATCACCCAAGCGATGGGCGCAAACAACACGCCAAATATGGCTTCGAGGCTCGCAGGAAACCACGCCACGTGGGCGTGAATTCCACCCATGATTCCATCGAGCAAGGCGATTAACGCCAGGAACGAAATCAGCATGGCGGCAATATTCAGCGCCATGTGCAAACCGTCGGTGGTGCCACGCGCAATAGCGCCCAGCAGATTTTCGTTCTTTTCCAGTTCTACTTCTTCTTCACTCATGACGACGCGGCCCGCGGTTTTTGGCACCTCGGTTTCGGGCACCAGCATCTTGGCCATCAGGAGCGTGCCGGGAGCGGTCATGATAACGGCGCTCAGCAGGTGCTTCGGCTCGATCCCGAAGGCGATGTAAGCCGCCATGATGCTGCCGGAAACGTGCGCCATGCCGCTCGTCATCACCGTCATCAACTCCGAATATGTGAGGTCGGGCAGGAAGGGCCGAATCGTCTGCGGCGCCTCGGTTTGGCCCATGAAAATGCTGGCGGCCACATTCAAGGACTCCGCTCCGCTCACTCCCATCAGCCGAATCATCAGCCACGCCGCCGCTTTGATTACCAGTTGCATGACGCCGAGGTAGTAGAGCACCGCAAAGAGTGCGCAGATGAAGATCACCGTCGGCAAGACCTGGAATGCAAAATAAAACCCAAGCTGCGAGCCCTGTTTACCAAGATCTCCAAAAACAAACTGCGAACCGACGAAGGCGTAACCGAGGAGCCGGGTCACCGCGTCTCCGGCCTTTTGAAAAAGCGTGCGGCCGAGGTCACTCTTTAGAACAAAAATGGCAAAGGCGACCTGCAACCCAAGCCCCCAGGCCACCGTCTTGAGGCGAATGGCACGCCGGTTCGTGGAGAAAGCGTAGGCAAGTCCTAACATGGTGAACAATCCAAGAATGCCAGTGAAACGACCCATTTTTCTCCTCTTCTAGTAAATCAGCGTTATACCTCAGTGTTCCCTCTTATAAATTACGCGATGAATCAAGGATGCTTTGTGCGCGGGAGCACTGACTTCGATTTGATAGCTCTCCTTCAGTAACGTCTTGACCCGAACCGCCTGCGTTTCGGAGTGGCAGTGAATAGTGCAGAGAGGCTCGCCTATCGAAACTTTATCGCCAATCTTTTTATGGATAACGATTCCTACGGCGGGATCGATGGAATCTTCTTTGCGTTCACGGCCGCCGCCGAGGATTACACAAGCCGTGCCGATTTGGTCGCATGCAATCGCCGTGACATATCCCGCTCGCGGGCTGGGCACATCGACGCGATGCGCTGTGTGCGGGAGGCGTGCCGGATCATCGACAGTGCTGACGTCGCCTCCCTGCAACTCGACCATCTGGCGGAATCGATCGAACGCTTTGCCAGAGGCAATTATTTGTTCGCAGAGTTGCTTCGCTTGAGCGATCGTCTTTGAAATACCGCCCAGATAGAGCATCCACGCGCCTAATTCGAGGCAGAGCTCGCGCAGGTCTGGCGGGCCGCCGTCGTGGAGTATTTCGATACACTCCTCGACCTCCAGCGTGTTGCCTACCATGCGACCCAGCGGCTGGTTCATGTCAGTGATGAGCGCAACCATTTGCTTGCTCATGCGTTCGCCAGTTTCAACCATGAGTTCCGCGAGGAAGACGGCGTCTTCCTCTTTTTTCATAAAAGCGCCGGAGCCGGTTTTCACGTCGAGCACGAGCGCGTCAGTGCCCTCCGCAAGTTTCTTGCTCATGATCGAGGCGCAGATCAGGTAGGGACTCTCGACTGTGCCAGTCACATCACGCAACGCGTACAACTTACGATCAGCAGGCGCGATTTTCTCAGTCTGGCCAATCATGCAGCAGCCGCAGGCTTTAAGAACATGATGGAATTCTGACACCGTCAAACCGACCCGAAATCCGGGAATGGCTTCGAGTTTGTCGAGCGTGCCACCGGTGTGGCCTAATCCGCGGCCGCTGATCATAGGGACATACAGGCCACCAGCAGCGACGAGTGGAGCGAGAACAAGCGAGGTCTTGTCGCCGACGCCGCCTGTGGAGTGCTTGTCGACTTTTTTGGCGCGAAGAAAGCTGAGGTCAAGGACCTCGCCGGAATGGAGCATGGCCTGTGTGAGAGCAGCAGTCTCCTCGCGCGTCATTCCGCGCAGAACGACAGCCATGAGCCACGCGGCCATCTGGTAGTCAGGAATGCTTCCATTCGTGCAACCCGCGACGAGATATTCGATTTCAGCGGAGGATAGTATGCCGCCATCGCGCTTTTTGCGGATGATATCAATGACACGGAACGGCGTTTGCAAGACGCTAGCTTGGCTCACTTGAGGCGGAAGCCCTCCGGCAGAAGATCGGTGATGGAGCTTTGCTTAAGCCCATTTTTGCCCTGATAGTAGATGATGGCGTGCGGCCCGAATTCATAGATGACCTGGCGGCAGGCGCCGCAGGGCGAGCATGGGCCTTCGTGATCATTGGCGACGGCAACGGCCAGAATCTCAAGCTGCGGACCATGTTTGGCAATTGCGGAACAAATCGCAGTGCGCTCGGCACAGTTCGTCATGCCATAGGAAGAGTTCTCGACGTTACATCCTTCGAAAACCTGACCTTTGGCAGTGAGAATGGCCGCACCCACTCTGAATTTCGAAAATGGTGCGTACGCATTCTTCATTACCTTACGCGCCGAACGGAGCAGACGTTCGCGCATCGCAGCCGACACTTTTGTTGCTTTCATATTTCGATTGGGCGCATTTAAGCAAATTTTACCGAAGATCGAGTGGCGGCCATTGTAACCCGTGACCAGGCTTCGACTGTAGAGATTTTCGTGCGCGTGAGTACCTCGGCTCGACGCTGCTTACTTCACGACTGCGTGTGCGTGCTTCTCCAAATACGGGGACATATCATCCGGAGCTGTCTCTCAATTCAGTACCAATCAATTCGGTACCAATCTTGACGGTCGTGGATGTGGATGTTAATTTCAGGCCACACGTGGCCATTCGGGGGACATCGTTCTGAGTCGATCGGAGGAAAAGCGGAATTCGACCGCCCGTGGCCCCGTAGACCTGTGTCGGCGCGACTTTCTGATTCAATGTTTTCAGCGGGCTTCGGCGGCGTTGATTCCCACGGGTTTGCGCGCTTTCGGCTTGCCTTCCCGCTATCCTTCACTCTACGGATTTGACGTTTCCGACCCGAGCTCACAACACGAATTCCACTTGCATCCGCACTATCGCATGCCTCGGCCACTCGATGCCTTACTGCTCAAAACACAGGCCGGTCTTGACGATTTTGTTACCGAGAAATACGCGGACCAGCTCGGAGCGATCTTTGCCCAGTGGAGTTCCAGGCTGCGGCAATCTCCGCAAGATATGAAAGCAATCGCGGAAGCTCTTTTGCCGAATTTCTTGGGGACATCGCTCAGGCCCGTTGAGTCTCGTGTTCTGCGGGCGGGCGCGATTGAAGTTCGTCGCAATACATTTAAGACAGAAGCTGGTTTCGCACGGGATGCGTTTCTGCAAGAGCTGCGATCCGTGCTGAGCAGCTTTTCGACAATTCTCACGGCTGAATTTCAGGTCACGAGTATCGAAGCTGGTTCCACGTCAGCGACGGCACAATCCCCGGTTCAACTGCAAACACGCATCCGATATGAATTGGTGGGGACTGGCCGCGACTTCCACCGCGAGCAGCGCGTCGGATACTGGCAACTCCACTGGGAGCAAGCCGAACCTGGAGATTTCCTTATACGCAGCTGGCAAGCGCTAGAAGAGACCCAGAGCCGCTCCCTCACTCCCTGCTATGCCGACATAACAGCCAGAGCGCTCAGTGGAAATGCGTCTTATTCGTCGCAGCTTTCGCACGGAACTGATTACTGGCGAACGGTGCTCGACAATGCTTGCGGCATCGACATCTACGGTCACAACGGCGTTTCCATTGGTGATATTGATGGAGATGGATTTGATGATCTATACGTGTGCCAACCCGGTGGTCTTCCGAACCGGCTTTATAGAAATCGGGGCGATGGAACGTTCGAGGATATTACTGAAGCTGCGGGCGTCGGCGTCATTGAAAACTCGACGTGCGCGCTTATTGCGGACGTAAACAATGACGGGCTGCAAGATCTGATTGTAGTAAAGGCTTCTGGCCCGATGCTGTTTCTGAACCAGGGCGGAGGAAAGTTCCAGCAGAAGGCGAACGCTTTCCTGTTCGCGAACCAGCCGCAGGGAACTTTTACCGGCGCCGCCGTCGCGGATTATGACCGCGACGGCTGGCTCGATATTTACTTGTGCCTCTATGCTTTTTATCAAGGCACCGACCAGTACAAATATCCGTCGCCTTACTATGATGCTGAGAACGGACCGCCTAACTTCATGATGCGCAACAATCGGGACGGCACGTTTCGCGACGTAACTACCGAGACTGGCCTCAACCAGAACAACACGCGCTACAGTTTTTGTTGCGGATGGAGCGACTTCAACCATGACGCCTGGCCCGATCTCTACGTGGTAAATGATTTCGGGCGAAAGAATCTTTATCGCAATAACGGCAACGGGACTTTCACCGATATCGCTTCGCAAGTTGGGGTTGAGGACGTGGGCGCCGGCATGAGCGTCTGCTGGTTTGACTATGACAATGACGGCGCGGAAGATCTCTACGTCGCAGATATGTGGACGGCGGCGGGTGAACGCATTTCAATGCAGGATATCTTCAAGAAAGATGCACCACAGGAAACGCGAGCGCTCTATCATAAACACGCGATGGGCAATTCGCTCTTTCGCAATGCCGGCGGTTCTTCCGCCTTCGAAAATACGACGCTCGCTGCTGGCATCGGACTTGGGCGCTGGGCGTGGTCGAGCGATGCCTGGGATTTCGATCACGACGGCTTCCCTGATCTCTACATCACCAATGGCATGATTACCAGTTCATCGCGTGAAGATCTTAACAGCTTTTTCTGGCGACAAGTTGTTGCCTATTCGCCTGATAAGGCGCAGCCTTCTCACGCCTACGAACAGGGATGGAGCGCGATTAACGAATTGATCCGCGCGGATCGGACCTGGAGCGGATACGAGCGAAATATTTTTTACGCGAACAATGGCGATGGAACGTTCTCCGATATTTCGGGCGTAGTAGGGTTGGACTTTCTGGAGGACGGGCGGGCCTTTGCACTCGCGGACTTCGATCATGACGGCCGCCAGGAATTAGTTCTTAAAAATCGCACCAGTCCGCAGTTGCGGGTTTTGAAAAATGTCATGCAGAATTTGCCTCCATCGATTAGCTTCCGCCTGCGTGGCACGAAAAGCAATCGTGACGCGATCGGAGCGGTAATTACGGTGGAAACTGAGCTGGGTCGCCAAACACGCTCGTTACAAGCCGGATCCGGTTTTCTTTCGCAGCACAGCAAAGATGTATTTTTCGGTCTGGCTGCAGCGAAAGGCCCGTTGCGAGCCTCGATTCGCTGGCCCAGCGGATTGGTGCAAGAGCTCCATGATCTGCCGGTCAATCACCGGGTATGGATTGAGGAAGGCTCGGAGCCATTTCGAATCGAGGCCTTCAAAGCATCCTCGAACTTTGAACAGGTCGCCGATGCTAAGGCAGCGGATGCGAAGCCACAGGAAGTCGAAACGCTGCCCACCACGGCAGAAACCTGGCTGCTGGCACCGATTGAGGCCCCGGAGTTTACTCTTCCCGATTTCAGTGGGCAGATGCATGTTCTGTCTTCACTGCGCGGAAAGCCCCTGCTGCTCAACTTCTGGGCTGCTGAAGCAGAGCGACGCTATGAAGACTTGGCCACGATCAATCGGCATCATGCGGCTTGGGCGGCTGAGGGCCTGCAGCTCCTTTCCATAAATCTGGATCCGCCGGCAGATCGAGAAAGTGCGCAAGCAATGGCGCAAGGACATGGTTTTTCGTTTCTCATCCTGCGTGGCTCCGAGGATGTGGGCGCCATCTATAACATTCTTTATCGCTACTTGTTCGACCGCCATCGTGATCTCACGCTTCCCACATCATTTCTGATCGATGCGAAGGGTCGGATCGTTAAGGTATATCAGGGACCGGTGAATCCCGAGCGCTTGGAACAGGACTTCCACCGTATTCCGCAAACCAGCGCAGAACGATTGGCCAGAGCGCTTCCCTTTCCCGGCGTGACCGACACGGTTGAGTTTGAACGTAACTTTCTCTCTTTTGGATCGGTATTTTTTCAACGGGGTTATATGGAACAGGCTGCGGCTGCGTTCAAGATTGCTCTACGGGACGACCCCGCAAGCGCCGAGGCCCTTTATGGGATTGGCAGCGTGTATCTCGACCAAGGGAAAACAGCGGAGGCGCGAGAGAGTTTTGCGGGCGCGCTCAAACTTCGAGCAAGTTATCCCGACACTCTGGCGAATTCTTGGAATAATCTCGGCCTGCTCGCGGCGCGCGAAGGACGGGCGGGCGAAGCGATCAGTTCCTTCCAAGAGGCTCTCAAGCTTAGTCCAGATCATTCGATAGCACTTGATAACCTGGGCAGCGCTTATCGCCAGCAGAAGCGTTGGGACGACGCCCGTAAGACCTTTGAGAGGGCGCTCGAAGTTAATCCTGACGATGCGGAAGCCCACTACGGTATAGGGATGGTATTCGCGCAAAATGACGACACCGGGCGAGCGTTCGATTCTCTCCAGCATGCGCTGAAGTTGCGTCCCATTTATCCCGAGGCGCTCAACAACCTGGGCATTCTATATCTGCGGACACAGCGCCGCGATGAGGCCGTGGCTAGTTTTGAGGAATGCATTCGTGTAGCGCCAGCATTTGATCAGGCCTATCTGAATCTTGCCCGCGTCTACGTCATCGAGGAGACACCGGACAAAGCTCGAACCGTCCTGCGCGAATTGCTGAAGGAGCATCCGGGACACGAGCAGGCAGAAAAGATGATGGAACAATTGGGACGCTAATCTTTGCTATGGCGTTGGCGGCTTGTGCGCCGGCGGCGTCGGGGCTGTTAACAGATCTACGAACGTCTTGTAGAACCGTTCGGTATCCACGTCCAACTGAATCTCCACCGCCTGCAGGTTGCGTTTAGGTTTATCGCGATCGGTCCAGGTGAGCGTGTCGCCGTAACCGGGACCACGATCCAGGTTCACATCCATGTATCGAGTTTCTGTTTTGGTGATCAGGCTTGGATCAAGCCAGGCCGCCGATGTGAGTTCATCCCACAGATAGTTATAAGAGCCTCGCAGGCGGGCATATTTGCCAATGTATTGCGCCGCCGGCGAATTGCCAGCCTTGATCTTGTTAATCAGTTCCTGGGTCATTCTCGTCGTCACGGAAACATCCACCGGAGTGCATACAATCTTTTCCCACGGAGCCCGTAGCACGATATGTGCCGCTTCCGGATCGAACCAGACATTGAATTCATGACGGGGATTGTTTGCGAACTCGGGATCGGCAGTCTGCGGATTCAGACTGGCGCCCATGAAGACCAGCTCTTTGGCGAGGCTCGCAAATTCCGGATCGATCGAAAGCGCGAGTGCCAGATTTGTCATCGGACCGCCCTCATAAATCGTGACTTCATGCGGATATTTACGCACCATGCGCACCAGAAAATGAGCAGCATCTTCGTCAGCAGCGGTGGTGTTCGGCTTCCCCTCCGGCATCGCTCCCAGTTCGCGCGGCGCGTGATAAAACCTCGGTGTCCAGGCACCCAGCCACATTACCGAGCCATAGCGTTGCTCCCACTGCTCTGTCTCTTCTTTCGATCTCACCAACGGATACTCGGCTCCGGCCAAAACGGGGATGTCGGTTCGCCCAATCAGTTCGAGCATACGCAAAGTGTGCGCGACTTCTTCGGTGAGCCACGCATCGCCCGTCACGACCGTGATGCCTAGGACCTCCGTCTGCGGGGATTGGATCAGTAGCAAAATCGCTTGCTGGTCAGTGCCCGCAGGTCCAGCCGCATCTTGGTCGATGATGACCTTGCGCTTGTCTTTACTGTGGTCCTGGCTCTGCGAAAGAAGACAGGTCACTAGAATGACAGTTACAAGCGCAACAAAGCCCCGGAATCGGAACAGTTTCATTCGTGCACCTCAGAATTTAGAAACATTTCACCAAGAATATTACTTACTCCCCGACAAGCGACCAATGAGCAAATCGAAAAACTTGGGAGAATCGACTCCTATTGCCACCTTCGCGTTCGGCACATATTTATCGCGCAGCACAGGAGAGGTTTTTAGACTGGCGAGAGTTGGGGCTGATCCACGAATCGGCATGTTTGTGGCTGACTCATCTTTCTCTGTTCCAGGACGACGCTTGAGATCGCCGGCAAAGGGACTGTAGCCTATGGTTTCGCCTGCCGTTAACTCTCCCGTAGTCTCGACATCGACGTAATAATCTTCCAATTGCAGAATTGACGGATTGAGAAATCCTGCAACAGCAAGCGAGTCGTGCATATTCGGTCCAACCAAATATCCATGCCGGCGAGCCAGATCGATCGCGTTGCGTCCGATCTTGGCTGCGGCTTGGCTCACCGGGTTCTGCGCTGCTTCGAGAATGCGCACATACTCGTCAGTTAAAGTTACCTTTCGTGTGACGTCGAGGCCAACCATGGTGATAGGAATTCCGGATTGAAAAACGATGCGCGCAGCTTCCGGATCCACGTAAACATTAAACTCCGCGGCAGGCGTAATGTTTCCTCCCGAGAGCGAACCTCCCATCATTATGAGCGCGCGCACCATGCTCGCAAGTTCTGGATCTGAATTGAGAGCTGTCGCTATGTTCGTGAGCGGGCCGATCGGAATCAGTGTCACCTCGCCCGGGTACTTGCGGACGATCTGGCGGATGAGTTCCGAGGCGGGTGTAGCAACCGGTTTGGTGGTCGGCTCAGGAAAGACGGCTCCTCCAAGCCCGTTCTCGCCGTGTACATAGCTAGCCGTCACCAGTCGGCGCAACAGCGGGGCGCGCGCGCCCGCAGCCACCGGAATATCGGCGCGACCGGCGATTTCAACCAGGCGCAAAGCATTCGGTAACGTCAGATCGAGCGGTACATTTCCGGCGACTGGCGTGATGGCCTCAATCTGCAGTTCCGGCGAGCGCATGGCTAGCAAGAGCGCAAAAGCGTCATCGACTCCGGGATCAGTATCAATGATGACGCGAAATGGACGGCGATCAGTTCCCGGGCCGGATTTTCCCTGCGCCGATAATTCTGCAACCGGCAGGTTGACGGCGTTGGCCTCGTGGGCAAAACTACCAGCCGCCAAAGCGGCGGCTGATGAGGTCACGAACTGGCGGCGAGTCACGCGAAGAATATCTTGTTTTGAATCCACGGGTGGTGCTCCTTGAATACTGTCGTGAATCGAAGATCGTTCATTAGGAAAATTCGCTAGTATTGCGGCCGGGGTGGTTGCGTCATTAGCTTAACGTAGAGATCGTATAGCTTCCGCGCATCCACATCGAACTGAACGGTCGCGATTCTTTCGTACGACGGAAGGTCCGCGCCCGGCTGCCAGAACAGTGTTTCGCCATAGCTCGGCCCGTGGTCAACATCGATATCAACGTAGAGCTGCTTCTGCCTGGTGATGATAGAGGGATCGACCAGTGCAGCGGCCGAGAGTTCATCCCACATAAAGCTCTCGACGGAATATTGAGTGAGGTAGCGCGCGATGGGCGTATCGACTTTGGCGATGGCGGCTTTGACGGCTGGATTTACGGTCGTCTTAACAGAAATATCGATCGGCGTGATGGTGATCTTCCTCCAAGGCGCGCGCATCGTTATCCGCACGGCCTCAGGATCGAACCACCAGTTGAATTCGCGACGCCCGTCAATACCGGTGATTCCACCATTGTCAGCGTACATACCGCTGCCCATCAAGACTAGTTCTTTCGCAAGTGTCGCTACCTCGGGATCAAGCCGCAGGGCGAGAGCGATGTTAGTAAGCGGACCACCAGCCCACACAACCACTTCTCCGGGATATTGATGCACCATGCGAACGATGAAGTGGGCGGCGGCTTCGTCGATCGGCTTGGTGTGTGGAGCACCCTCGACCAGCGGAGGGACTACATCGGGATCGTGATATCCCTCGCGAGAGGCAGCCGCCGCGCCTTCCGGTCCCCTTGAAAAATCGCTCCAGCAGCCCTTGTAGTGAAGCTTTCCGTAGAGCGCTTCCCAGCGCTCCGACTCTTCTTTGGAATTTAAAAGTGGAAACTCCGCGCCCTCGGCGACGGGAACATCAGTACGTCCGGCAATCTCAAGCAAGCGCAATGTGCGCTGCGTTTCTTCCTTCACCCATTGATCTCCGCTCACCGTGGTTATGCCGAGAACGTCGAACTTATCCGACTGAAGAAAAATCAAAATCGATTGCATGTCGGTTGTGGCCGGACCACGCGCATCCTGATCGACGATGACTTTGATCTTTTGTGCATCCATGCAAATCGCGAACGTAAGGATAAAGAATAGAAAAACTGCCTTGAGCGGAATGATGCCACTTTTCGTCATGACTTGGGCCTTTCAACACTTCACACCTCCTGCGGTTGACAAAATGCATTCCAACCTCCGACAGGGAATGGAAAGCGTGCAATTGTAAAGCTTATCCACCAGCTCTGCAATTTTTTACCGCAATCGCATGCGATAGAATAGCGAAGAACAACAACGAGTAATTTCGTTCGTCTTGGAGCTACTGTTTTCGCGTCTTCAGGGAGTCAATTCAGGTGACTAGGAGCCACTTTGGACAAGCCGGAATCTGCTTAGCCGCTTGTATTTTTATTGCGCAGGTTACGGTTGTTCCAGTTCGAGCATCCTCCCAAGAATCGGTTGCCAACGTCACGGTGCAAGGATATGTACGCGATTCCAATGGAAAACCGGTAGCGAAGGCAACCGTTATTTTGCAGTTCATGACCGCTACCGAGGCACAGAGCACACCTCAAATCACACAAACGGATTCTGAAGGCTCATATCGCTTTGCAGCGCTTCAAGCGGGTACGTATACGCTGCACACCGAAAAGAATGGATACACTGAATTAATTGTCGGTCCCGTAAATCTCGCGCCGAAGCAAACAAAGACTCTCGACCTTACTCTTGTTTCTTCCACGGCGTCTGCCCTTAAAGATGTGGCGCCAGGAACGGCGACGGGAAAACTTAACGCGCAAGTACCGGGGTTTTTTGACGAGCCTCGATTTACGGTTGCGGGTGTGACCGAGGCGTCAAACTCGGGTGGACACGGTTCCGAGACCGTCCTGAGAACCTCGGAAGCGCTCGCCAGGGCAACGGTCTCATTGAGCAAGGATCCGGCGGGCGATTCGGGTACGCCGAAGTCGACACCGACCGAAAGCTCTCTGCGGGGCGCGGTGACGCGTACTCCACAAGACGTTGAAGCGAATCGCGAGCTTGGACGCTTTCTCGTCAATCACGGAAGGGCTGCAGAGGCAGTTCCCTTCCTACAGCATGCTTCCGAGCTCAATCCCGGGGATGCCGAGACCCATCACCTGCTGGGCGATGCCTACGAAAAGTCAGCGAATTCACTCGAAGCAGTTCGCGAGTACCAGCGCGCCGCGGAACTTGATCCGACAGAGCCGAACTTGTTTGACTGGGGCACGGAACTTTTAGCGCATCGCGCGCTCGAGCCGGCTACTGAGATTTTCACCAACGGCAATCGTCTATTTCCAAAGTCCGAGCGGATGTTGATTGCGCTTGGGGCGTCCTGGTACGCTCTCGGTTCCAACGATCAAGCGATACAGTGCCTCGCTAGCGCATCCGATCTTGCTCCGGAAAATCCCACACCGTATTTGTTTCTGGGGAAAATGCAAACCGCGGGGACCACTCCGTCGGAACAATTGGCAAAGCTGCTGGCAAGATTCGCGCAGTTACAGCCAGATAATGCACTCGCAAACTACTATTACGCCGTTGCTCTCTGGAAGCAGTCGCCGAGTGTGGCAGATGATGCACGCGTAGAGTCGCTGCTGGCGAAGGCAGTACATCTTGATGCGAAACTCGGCGCTGCGTATTTGCAGTTGGGAATTCTATATGCACAACGAGACGATTTCTCGCGAGCCGTTCCCGAATATCAAAAGGCGATCGAAGTCAGCGTGCAGCCTGATCAGACGCTTCAAGAAGCGCACTACAGATTGGCGCAAGCTTACGAGCGAACCGGAGATAAAAGTAAAGCTCAAGTAGAACTTAAACTGTATGGGGAAGTGAACATGAAATTAAAAGAAGATACCGATCATGAACGGCACGAGATTCAGGAGTTTGTGATCTCGTTGCAGACCACCAATTCCACATCGCAACCCCACCCTTGATCACGGTCCGTTCCCCTAGGGCGCATCGACAACACAGCGAAAGCCAACCGTTCCTGATCTGTCGTGGCCGGGAGACATCAGGAGATACTTTTGGTGTTCATCCAGTCGGTAAGTCTGCGGAAAATACCAAAGCGAACCGGCCGGTTGATAAGCCGCGCCCCCACGAAGAATCGCGGCTCGGGTATGAGGGTCGCGGTATTCGTCGGTCCACTGCGACACATTGCCAACCAAGTCGAGAGCTCCGAACGGACTTGCGCCTTTCGGAAATGATGTCACATCGGCAGGTGGATGCATAGTAGATCCCGAATCGACCGGCGGAAGAGCCTGAGAGTTCCACTCGCTACCCCAAGGATATGGACGACCGTCGGTTGATTGGGCCGCATATTGCCACTCCCATTCATGGGGAAGACGTTTATGGTTCCATCCTGCGTAGGCGCGCGCATCCTCAATCGAAACCCATATCACAGGCTTGTTATCCCAGCCTTCCGGATAGCTGCCGTTCTTCCACGCCCGCAGGAAGTTGTGATCGTCCTTGGGGTGATAGTGGGTCGCATTCAAGAATTTGCTGAACTCGGCGTTTGTTACCGGCGTTCGGTCGATATAAAAACTATGTACGTGGATTGGGTGCCGGTGGAAGCGACGCGCCGAATCTTCCCATGGATACTGCACGTCGGCCCCGGGATCGTTGCCACCTTCGATTTCAATGCCACTTACTTTAAAGTCGAAGTCACCCTCTGGAATGCGTACCATGCCGTCTGGCTGTGCCTGGGCTGCGCTAGTCGCGGGTATCTCGACCAAAGTCTGCGGCACCGGCTTCCATTCGCGCGTATAGCTGCCAAGAGGACGTTTGGAGCGCTCTGCCATGTAAGAGAGCAAGCTCTGCACGTTCTCGTCCAGTTTCTCCGTCGTGGCTAGTACGGCGCCGTAGCCGAGGCCTTCGAGATTGAAGCTCAGCGTGGCTTTGCCATTCGCTATGACGGGCGTCAATTCCGTTCCGTGCCACAAGTCGTAGTAATGCGTGCCAGGCTGGCTTGCAATCTCGAGTTCAGCGCCGGAGACGTCATATTCGTTGCGATTTACCATCGTCCAAAGCGTTCCGCTCGAGCGAGGAAATCGGCTGGAGAATACTCCCGCCTGCAAAACGGGCGTATGCGGCTCCCATCCATCACATAGCAGGTAATTACCCATCGCGCGCTCGATGCGCGTGAAGCGCAGCAAAGTTTCGGCATCATGGGGAGTGTTTTCATACCAGAACCCCCAGAGATTTTCGAGGGTCGCATAGCCCTGACCATTGAAAAAGGCGTGTTGTAAGCTGTCGGTCTTGTCGCGTGTGAAACGGTCCGTAACATTGACGGTGTGGCGCGGCTCCATCCACTTATTCTTGCTGACCATCGGAATGAATGGATACTGCTTCCCTTCCCAGGTTACCCAGTCGTTCCAGCTAAGATTGGTCCAGGCCAGCGATGCGTCACGTGGTTGGAATTGAGGCTCGAGCGCGAGGGGATGGCCTACTGCATCCGAAGCCTCGCGAAAGCCCGGCGGGACACTCTCCATCGTATCGAAATTGATCCCATCGGCGTCAACCTCCTTGAGGAGCTGCGCCATGGTTGTCGACGAAGCGGCACCTTCGTTTCGAGTCCCTGTATCCCAGATGAGAAACGGAAAAAACACTTTCACGCCATGGCTGTGAAATTGCTCGACCATGCCGCGCACACCAGCTAAGCCGCCTGGAAGATCGCGCAGCATATCGAATTGATTTCGATCATCGACCCCTAGATTTGGATACACATGCCAGATAAGAACAGCATCAATCGGGCCCATGCGGCTCTCGGTCTCGGAGAGGAACTTATCGACGGTGTACTCGCCCTTCTCCGGATCGTAGAGACTGCGGTCCCAGATCAGCAACTGCACTTGAGAGAAAATATGCTGCGTCCACTGCAGGTCGGCGCGATCGTATTCTGATCCAGTGAAACGCAGGAGTTTGATGCGATCGCTGCGCCATCTCTTGAGACCATCAAGCCATCCTGGCTCGCCCGGAGAGGCCGGACCAGAGAAGAAGACCTCGCTGGGTGGCGGAGGTTCCGTCAAATTCATGACTCCGGTGTGGGAGACAAGGTCGTGGCGCGGTTTCCATTCATCTCCGAACGACAAGCTGTTTGCGTAGAAAATGTTTACAGCAATCAATATCCCGACAGCAGGAGCCCATAGCTTCATGAACATGTACCCAGAATCGATTCTAAATTGAGCTACGACGAATCGATCACCCGATTTTCAAGGTTTATACGCGCGAGCTGACTTCAGGACAACATAAAGAAAGCTGAGACAAAATCTAACTTTTGCCTCAGCCAAAATTTCCTTCGTTTTTCACTTTTCTCTAGAAATCAAACCTCAGAGCAAACTGAATCACGCGCGGATTATTGACGGTCTCGTTGACCGCGCCGAACGTGGACGGGCTGTTAATATCCTGCATAAAGACCCCGTTGCCGGTCAGACCGAACTGAGCATGATTGAACAGGTTGAACATCTCAGCGCGGAACTGGAGAGTGTACCCCTCGCGGACGCGGAAATTCTTGAACGCTGAAAAATCAGTGTTCACGAAGCGCGGGCCGGAAATTGGCGCGCGCGATGCGTCTCCGAGTTCCCCGGTTGGGGGTGCCGCGAAACAACTGGTATTGAACCACTCCGCAATAGTTGGATGGCTGAGTTTGGGATTACAAATCTGATTGGGACGGTTCAGAGGTGTTCCGTTCCACTCGAAATTGACTCCAGATGAGTTAACGCTGTCCACCACGAATAGCGGGAACCCGGAGGTAGCCTTCTCAATCAGATTGACTTGCCAGCCGCCAAGAACGGCGTCTTCCGGTCCGTTCCAATCACCGCCGAATCGCTTGCCTTTGCCAAACGGTAATTCGTAGAGGACGCTGGCGGTGAATTGATCATCCAGATTGAGTTGCGAGAGCCCCCAGTCAGGCTTTTGGGAACCTGGCAGAGGCCAGAACTGGGCGCCGGGGGTGGTGCCATCTCCATCGTCCATGCCTGAATCGAAAGTGCGAGCCCAAGTGTAGCTGAGCAATGCGTAGAGGCCGTGGCGGGCGCTCTTAGTCTCCGCCCTGACCAGCAGGCCGTCGTACCTTGCGCGGGCCCCGTCTGTAATGTTGTCGATTGTGGCGGACGGATTCAGCGTATACGGAGCAGCAAAGTACTGTCCGCCGGGACCGCAGCCGAGTGTATAGCCTGGAGTTGAGTCGGGACCTCCGAGGCACGCATAGGGCGCGTTCACGTTCATGTTCAATCCATAGAACAGAATGTGCGTACTGCGAGTCCCCGCATACCCTGCGGTGAGAACGATATTGCCCGGCAGTTGGCGCTCGATATTCAAGTTGAACTGCTGCACCATGCCCTGTTTAAAGTTCGAGTTTTGAGAAAGTGAGGTTCCGGTAAAGGTATCCGGGTTTGGAGGTGCGGTAAAAGGTTGCAGGTTCGGTTGGGTGAACCCATATTTTAACCCGCAGTTCACCGCAGCGCCGCCGGCGTTAAAATTGCCGAACGGGCACGCATCTTCCGGGTAACCGTAGTTGAACTGGTCGACCTCGGCGTAGTAGGGCGGGTTCTGCCAGAGTCCTTGCGCACCCTGGCTCCAGCCCGAGTCGTGGTAGATGGAGTAGCCGGCGCGCACCACGGTGTTCTGGAGACCTAATGGTTTCCACGCGAGGCCGATGCGGGGCTCGATGGCCGTCTTGTCGAAGTTGACACCAACGTCGCCATCACTGCGCATGCAGTTGGTGCAGCCGCTGAAAGGTACGGATCCGGCGATCAGATATTGCTTCGTATTCCAATCGAAGTTCGCTTGCTTGTTCAGGGCTTCGGTAATCGGAGTTACGAGCGCCCACGCCACGCCCAAGTTCAAGGTCAAGTTGTTCGAAACACGCCAGTCGTCCTGGACAAAGGGGCGGAACATCTTCCAGCGCCGGCCGGTCATCGCACCATCAAACGTCTGGTCGTGAATCGCGCCGAAGGGCTGTCCGATGAGCAGATCGGCGGCACTATCGCCGGTTGCGGTCCCGCCGAACAGATAATAACCATCCTGGAAGCCGTTGGTCATGACATTCATTTGATTGAGGCGAATGCCGATGCCGACGCGAATATCGTGGTGGCCGCGAATCATGTCAAAGGTATCGCTGAATGAATAAACGTTAGTTCCACCCACAAAAGGAGCGAATCCGCGATCGCCCAAAGACCAGTACGTACTGAGCTGCGTCGAACTCAAGCCGCAGCTGAGGCACGCCTTCGTGTACTGGGTCAGGCCCGGAGGAGCATTCGGACACGCACTGTTGAGATCCGCGCCAACAATGCCAAGCGTATCCGATTCGCAAAGCTGTCCACCGAACTCGCCGAACGAAGTGATGTAGTCGAAGATCCGGTTGAACCCGAAGTAAGCTTGGTTAATGTTCTTGGAATTGACAATGTGGGTTTCGGAAATGACCGCATTCCGGGCGTGATTGGCAATGAGCTGGTTGCTGCCAAACGGATTCTGCTCCGCCCAAGTGGGAGAACCGCCGGGCACATAAGAATTCGCCTGATCATAGCTGAACCGGGCGAAAGCGGAATCCTTGCTAGAGAAGTTGTGATCTACACGGATGGTGGCGTTACCTTCGTTGAGCCGCCGGACTGGAATGTTGGCGTAGTTAACTCCGGCGTTGTAAGTACTGCTGCCAATAGGATAAAGATTGATCAATGCCAAGCCGATGGGATCAGCTAAACCGAAGCCCGTCGGGCCGCCGGTGATTGGAATCTGGTTGCATGGGTTGCCGACCCCCACCGGACCAGGACCGTATGCCTGACTACCATCGGGTAACACCGGCATGGTAGCTCCGGTACCGTCGCACTGGAAGGTTGTCGGTTCGCCGGTTATTCCGTTTGAATTCGCATAAGGATTCGTGAGGAATCCAGTAATGAACGGATCATAGCTGAAGTCTCCGCTCCTCATCGCTTGTGTGGGTACGGTTCCCGTAAACGGAACGCCCTTCCGCTGACGCTTCGCCTCATAATTCACGAAGAAGAAAGTTTTGTCTTTCCTGATCGGGCCGCCAAGCGAACCGCCAAACTGATTCAGGTTGAATTGCTGCTGAGCGTGCGGGAAGCTGGTATAGGCGTCGAGCGCGGTGTTGCGGAAGTACTCATACAGCGCGCCGTGGAATGCGTTCGCGCCCGATTTTGTAGTTACCAGCACTGTCGGACCTGCGTGCGTTCCGTATTCCGCCGAGTAGTTGTAGGTGAGAACTTTAAATTCCTGAATGGAGTCAATTGTTGGCAGAATCGAAATACCGCCCGAAGTGAGCTCAGAGTTGTCGTTGTTGTCGAGCAACCAACTCGTGCTCTGCTCGCGCGAACCACCGACGGAGAGTGAGAATGTACCGCGCGCTGCAACTTCGCTGCTAGCGGCCTGCGTAAAGAAGCTGTTCGGGCTGGTTTGCGCGGTCGTTCCTGGAGTCAACGTCGCCAACTGCACAAAATCGCGACCGTTTAGCGGCAAATCGGCGACCTCTTCAGAAGTGATGACCTGTCCAAGCGTAGGATTGCTGGTTTCGACTGCGACCTCGGCGGCACTCACGTCCACCGTCGTAGAAACCGACGCGGGATTCAGCGTGAAATCGATCTCGCGCTGTTCATCGACTTGCAGACGAATGTCTTTCTGCTCGGTGGTCTGGAAGCCCTGGGCCTCCACTCGGATGGTAAACAGCGATACCGGCAGCAAGGGTGCGAGGTAGTGTCCAGAATCATCGGTCTTCGCATCGCGTGTGAGACCAGTGGTCTGCGAGGTAATTTTCACCGAAGCGCCAGAGATGACCGAACCGGTTTTGTCGGCAACCGTTCCCGAGAGACTGCCGTTCGATTGGCTGTACAGAAGCGACGAGAGTGAAAACACCGAACAAATGACCGCTACGAGCAGCGCATATCTTTTCAGCATCAGTTCCCCTTGGCGGCCACCCCTTACTCGCGAGACAAGAGTGGCGATTTGGGCTCGACTTCCTCGCGGCTCAAACGTGGAGCGGCCCATTTTTTGCGATGGGCCATCTAAATAGATTAGAAATGCAAAGTCAAGAGTTTTTGTGACCACATAGCGGATGTGTTCTGACTAGGATCGGGAATTCAATTTTTCATAACGCCTATGCTTTCGCGGATACCTGGCGCTCAATCGGCAGCGACGTTTTCCGGATCCTCCGAGAAATCATCTTGGCTTACGAACTTCGATGTCAGCGCACTTTGGGTGACCAGCCCAAAATAGAGGATGAGAGTCACTTTGCGAAATCAAAACTACGTCGCCGCACATGTTTCTAAGCGTGTTAATTATCGTGATATGCGGAGCTCACCCCACGTGGCAATCGCTGCGCCATTGCACTTCGTGCCTTCCAATTTCAGTAGAAGCAGACTCCCGATTTCGAGGCTGCCGTTCACACAATGAAGGAGCGACCGTCTTGGCCATTAGTCTCAGCCATTCGCCTTCGCCACCAGCAAAATTCCCAGACAGTAGAAGACAAACATTAAAACCAGGTACGTTTTGGCTTTGCTGGGTGCGCCGGCAAATTCCTTCCAGGCGAGAACGCCCCACAGAGCAGCTACCATCGGCGCGGATTGCCCGATCGCATAAGAAATTGCTACTCCTGTAAAACTAGCAGCCACCAGATTGAAAACCATACCGATGCCCCAGATGAATCCGCCGAGAAGTCCGAGGACGTGACCCGAAATCGGTCCGGTGAAATAGCCCGAAAAACTGACGGGCTCACCGACCAGCGGGTGCCTCATAAAATAAGTATTCCAGACGAGACAGGAGAGCAATGCGCCAAACGTGAGAAAGACGGCAATGCTGTAAGGCCCAAGCGTGTTCCCGTGGGTCATGGCTCGTGCCACGAAGGGAGCCCATAGTCCCATCAAAACGCCGGAGACGACGCAAACAGTAATGCTCTTCTTCGACACCGAACGGCCGGCAATTGCGAGGCTGCCATAAGCCTTTCCATCCAACACGACCGCGATGAGTGCGCACACGACACCTGCGGCCAGAAGTGGAGCGTCACCTTTCATTTGGATGGCGAAGCTGGAAATTACTCCGACGACGAGCGCAATTCCGATCGACACCGGAAAAGCGATGGCAAGCCCAGCCATATCAATCGCCGCTACCAGTAGCAGGTTTGCCAGGTTAAAAATTGCTCCCCCGACCATGGTGGAGACAATGTTATTGGTGTCTGCGGCATGGACATTATTCAGAAAACTGTCGGCGGTGTTATGGCCCGTGCTGCCCATGGTAAACGCGAGGAGCAGTGACACCACAAAAATGCCGATGGCGTAGTCCCAGTAAAACAACTCAAAACGATAATTCTTGACACCCTTGTACGTATTGGCCCACGAGCCCCAGCAAATGGCGCTCGTAATCATCATGAACAGTGCAATACCCAGACTATGGGGTGTAAACATCGCTTCTCCTTGGACGGATACTTTTCTTGACTTCCCTGACTGCGAATCTATTTTCCGCGAAGTCTAGAAACGAACAACTGTAGAAAACGCTCGGCATCGACATCGACACAAACCTTCGCATTGGGCTCGACCTGGTCGACGCCTTCGATGACGTAGCGATCGCCGTGCAACACGTTGCGCTCGACCGTGCCGTGCCGGTTGGCAACCGTCTCCCCTCGCGTAAATTCGCCTCTGCTTTCGACATCCACGCGCATCGGCGGCGCTTTCACCAGGGTCCCGTCGATGGCCACTCCGACCGCGAGCGGATCATACATAGGCGTGCCATCGAAACCAAATTGCGACGAGAGGTCGATCAAGTAATGAGCCACCTGGTAGATGAAATCGTTTACGGGTCCGCGGGTCTGTCCGAGTTGTTCGAGATATTTCTTCGAGAACAAAGTCTTGTCACCGACATCGAGACCAACCATGGTTAGCGGCCAGCCGGCTTGGAAAACAATTTGCGCCGCTTCGGGGTCGTTATAAATATTCGCTTCCGCGGAGGCATTCACGTTTCCGCCGGTAATCGATCCGCCCATAATGATGACTTCTTTTACGAGTGGAACAATGGACGGATCTTTCTCCACGGCAAGCGCGATATTCGTAAGCGGGCCGATCGGTACCAGGGTGACTTCATGGGGCGCGGCATGCACCAATTCGATGATCAGATCGGGGCCAAATCGCGAATCGACTTTGCATTTGCTCGCAGGCAGTTCGATATTCGCTAACCCATTTTTACCGTGCCAAAATTCCGCAGTGATCAGCTTTTGAAACAGCGGATGCTGCGCTCCCGCCGCGACGGGAATATCGCAGCGATTGGCCAGCGAGATCATGCGCAGCGCATTGTCCAGCCCCTGTTTGGCCGTTACGTTGCCGGGCACTACGGTGATCGCGCGGACGTCGAGTTCCGGTGAATTGAGCGCCAGCATCAAGGCCATCGCATCGTCAGTACCGGGATCGGTGTCGATGATAATTTTCTTGCTGGCACTGAATGCGGGAATCGCGAGTGTCATCAACAAGAATGCGGAGAGCATCGCGGCGCTGAAGAATTTTTGCGGAACTGCTAAACGACGGCCGCGGATAATCAGAATAACCTCCAGATTCCAGATTACAGGATGTTCGAATCGCGGCCTAGGGTAGCCGCGCGCAGTCCGACGGTCAAGCGGAAAGCGGGAATTCATCTTTAGCCCTGACTGCCGTACAATTGCACGGCGATGCACGGGCCACTGATTTAGATGATTGCGACCCAGCCCAGGAAGGGGCATCTAAATTTGCAGAGAATCTGTGGCGCAGCTGAAGCGGTGCTTTGAATACGAAGCCTGAATTGATCCGCCGGTTTATTTTGGAAAGTGCCCGATGTCGATCGAACATAACGAATCTCGGAGCCTCGCAAGTCGCGTTTCAAACGACTCCGGCAGTGAGATTGCGATGCTCGCCGGTCGGACTCTCCTGGCGAATACGGGCATTCCTCTCAACCTCGATTGGGTCCAGGACGTGCGGGTCAACAGCAGCGCAGTTGAGCGCCGCGTGCAATCGCACGTTGCCCGCCGATCAGTAAAAAAAGAATGGCAGGCAGCGTGGCTCCTGCGCGCGATTACCTGCATGGATCTGACGACTCTCTCGGGCGATGATACCGACGAGCGCGTCCGACGCCTTTGCGCAAAAGGCCGGCACCCGATTCAGCAAGAATTGGAACAGAAGCTGGGGATCGAGGAGCTGCAGATTAAGGTGGCAGCCATCTGCGTGTATCACGCGTTCGTAGAAACGGCTCTGCATGCGCTTGAGGGTAGTGGAGTGCATGTCGCTGCTGTGTCCACCGGCTTCCCTGCCGGTCTTTCGCCGCTTGCCGAGCGCGTCGCGGAGATTCGCCGATCGGTGGAGGCAGGCGCGCATGAGATCGATGTCGTCATCACTCGAGCGCACGTTTTCAGCGGCCGCTGGCAGGCGCTTTACGATGAAGTCGCAGCTTTCAAACAAGCCTGTGGATTGGCGCACATGAAGGTCATTCTCGGAGCCGGAGACCTGCTGACTCTGCGCAACGTCGCGCGAGCAAGCATGGTTGCCATGATGGCGGGCGCTGACTTCATCAAGACCTCGACCGGCAAAGAGCCGACCAACGCGACCTTGCCGGTTGGCCTAGTGATGGTTCGCGCCATCCGCGAATACGCTCAGCAAACTGGCATGGCGGTTGGATTCAAACCGGCGGGTGGTATCCGCACCGCAAAGCAGTCTATCGAATGGTTAGCGATGATCAAAGAAGAGCTGGGTTCGTCGTGGCTGCGGGCCGAGATGTTTCGCTTTGGAGCGAGCGGCCTGCTCGGTGACATTGAGCGGCAACTGGAACATCATGCCACTGGGCGGTACTCGGCGGAGTATCGCCATCCGATTGCATGAGTTCCGAATCACAGCCGTCAGCCGACGTGTCGGGTAGGAGTTCGGAGTCTCCAACAGAATCGAGCCAACGCCAATGAGCATTGCCGAAAAATTCGTGAGCATGGAATACGGTCCGGCTCCAGAAGATTCGAAGGAAGTAAGGTCGTGGTTGGAGCGCCATGGTTACCGCTTCCAACATTTCATCGCTGGCGACTGGAAGACTCCAGCCGCGGGCGCATACTTCGACACCGTCGATCCCTCGAATGGAGAAAAACTGGCCTCGGTAGCGCAAGGCTCTGCGACTGACGTTGACACTGCTGTCAAGGCAGCGCGGACGGCATCTCCAGGATGGCAGGCGCTCACTCCGCATGCGCGTGCGCGTTACTTGTACGCGATTGCGCGGCTGGTACAGAAACATTCGCGGCTGTTCGCGGTTCTCGAGACGATGGATAATGGCAAGCCCATCCGTGAGAGCCGCGATATTGATATTCCGCTGGTCGCGCGGCATTTCTATTATCATGCCGGGTGGGCGCAACTTCTCGGCCAAGAATTCCCTGAATACGTTCCCTGTGGAGTTGTAGGCCAAATCATCCCGTGGAATTTTCCGCTGCTGATGCTGGCATGGAAGATTGCGCCAGCACTCGCGACGGGAAACACCGTCGTTTTGAAACCGGCGGAATTCACGCCGCTAACTGCGCTGCTCTTCGCTGAAATTTGCCAGGAAGCCGGTCTGCCCCCCGGTGTAGTCAACATCGTCACCGGAGATGGCGCAACCGGTGAGGCGCTGGTCAAGCATCCGGATGTAGACAAAATTGCATTCACCGGATCGACCGAAGTCGGGCGCGCGATTCGCGCCGCCACGGCGACGAGCTCCAAGCGCCTCTCCCTTGAGCTAGGCGGAAAATCTCCCTTCATCGTCTTTGAAGACGCCGACCTCGATAGTACGGTCGAAGGACTGGTGGACGGAATCTGGCTCAATCAGGGACAGGTATGTTGCGCCGGTTCCCGGCTGCTGATGCAGGAGAGCATCGCGGAAGTCCTAATCACTAAGATCCAAGATCGCATGAGCACCCTGCGTATCGGCGTGCCACTCGATAAAGCGATCGACATCGGCGCCATCGTGGCGAAGGTTCAACTCGACCGCATTCACAAACTTGTCGACCAGGGTATAGCCGACGGCGCCACCTGCTGGCAGCCGCAAATTACGCTGCCCGCGCACGGGTTCTACTATCCCCCCACGCTGCTCAGTAATGTGCATCCGACTTCAATTGTTGCGCAGCAGGAAATTTTTGGACCGGTGCTCGCGGCGATGACCTTCCGTACTCCCGCAGAAGCCGTAGAACTGGCAAATAACACGGTCTATGGATTGGCAGCCTGCGTTTGGAGTGAGAGCGTTAACGTCGCATTGCAGGTTGCCGCGCAAATTAAAGCAGGCGTGGTCTGGGTAAATTGCACAAACCTGTTCGACGCGTCCTGCGGCTTCGGCGGCTATCGGGAGAGCGGCTACGGCCGTGAAGGCGGACGCGAAGGGCTCCTCGAATATATGGAGCCGGCATGGTTTAAGAACGCGCCAATGCTCCCAGCGCCCAAGACTCCTTCGGCACTTGCGACGGCAACAGAACAAGACTCCAAGACTCCTGCAAGTACTCCGGATATCGACCGAACCGTGAAGCTCTACATTGGCGGCAAACAAGCGCGCCCCGACTCGGGGTACAGCATAGAAGTGCTCGCCTCCGACGGGCGATTGCTCGGCGAAGCACCGCTCGGCAATCGCAAAGATATTCGCAACGCCGTCGAAGCTGCGCGCAAGGCCACATCTTGGGCGAAAGCTACCGCGCACAATCGAGCGCAGGTTCTTTATTACAGCGCGGAGAATCTTTCCCAGCGCCGCGATGAAATTGCGCATCGACTGGAAGCCGTGGTTGGCGAAAAACAGGCCAAAGCGGAAGTGGAACTCAGCATCGAACGTATCTTCTCGTATGCGGCTTGGGCGGATAAGTTTGATGGCGCCGTGCATAATCCACCGTTCCGAAATGTCGCAATCGCGATGAACGAGGCCATCGGCACGGTCGGCGTCATCTGTCCGCGAGAAGCGCCTCTACTCGGTTTTCTTTCGCTGGTTATGCCTGCGCTGGCGGTTGGAAACACGGTGATCGCCGTTCCATCGGAAGCCTATCCTCTAATCACGAGCGATCTTTACCAGCTTTTCGACACCAGCGATCTACCGGGAGGCTCGCTGAATATTGTGACCGGACACACCTCGCAGCTTCTGAAAACACTCGCCGAGCACGATGATGTCGATGCCATTTGGTGCTTTGGCGATGAAGCTAGCGCCGCCACGGCCAAAGCGATGTCGGTCGGCAACCTCAAACAGGTTTGGACGAACGAGGGTCGCGCCATCGACTGGTTCGACCCGAAACTGGCCGAGGGTCGGTGGTTTCTGGAGCACGCCACGCAGGTGAAGAACATCTGGGTTCCCTACGGTGAATAAGGGCATTCGATGCCAAGGGTTACAAGAACCATAGTTCCGCGAATCAAAAAGTCTTTGCGGGAGCGGGGCATCGTCACCAGTCTTCGCAGAAGCTTTCTCTTGCCCTTCCACCTTTTCCGGGAGTTCCGTGCCGCCAAATCGTTGCGTCCGAATAACTATGTCAGTGAGTTCGATAAGACCTTTGGCGTCGATACCGACGGCAAATTGGACGGATGGACCTATCTAAGCGATCTCGATATCGCTAGTCCGAACTGGATTGACGGGAATGACTATGTGGCAATCGACCCTGAACGCTTTAGGCGCGCGCTTTCGAGCTTAGGCGTTGCGTTTGAGGGTTTCACATTCATCGACTTCGGTTCCGGCAAGGGGCGTGCTTTGTTGCTTGCGTCGGAGTATCGGTTCAAGCGGATCGTAGGCTTAGAGTTCTCACCCGAATTGCATCGTGCCGCCGAAGAAAACATCCGGCGATATGATTCTCGGACACAGCAGTGCCGCGACATCCGATCTTTAAACTTGGACTTCGCTAACTACGCGCTACCTCCCGAATCGTCTGTTCTGTTTTTCTTTCATCCGTGCCGTACCCGAGTGCTGTCTGAGGTCGTGGCCGGAATTGGTCGCTCTTTTCTCTCAAACCCTCGACCTTTGTACATCGTGTATGTCGCTCCAACACAAGAACAGGAACACCTGTTCACTTCCGTCGGCTTCTTGGAGAAGGTATTCGAGAACGCGGAGTTCAGATTTTGCCTTTATCAGGCTCGTCCGTAGACCCGGATCAGTGTACTGAACTACCTTAGAATCGCGATCCCGATCGCTAGCGAAGAAACAACCACCGTGGTCAATGTGCCTAAAGTAAGAGCTACCAGGGTCAAACATCCGTAGGGTATGGGAATATGGCTTGTGAGTGGCTGCGTTATTTTGGCAACTTCTCCTACGTGCTCGCGACTCATTGAAACTCTCCTGCGCTTTTCCGCCTTCAGTTCGTAAAAATTCCGGGTGCTAATGCAGTATCCCATGTTAGTGCAACCGTTTCAAAATCAGCGTGTCCGACGGTCCCACCACCGATATCACTACCGATATCGCGTTGACTTTTACGAGCCCTACAGGCAAACTCTCAATTCGCCCGTCCCAGGCATTTGGGCCAGCACTTTGAGCCCGGCGTCACCGTAGCAAGCGAGGCGAAGGCCGAATCAGGAACCGTTCGCTCTATGTCCGCAGACCGCGTCTCCTATACGCTCGATTCGACGTTGGAGACGGTGAACAATGCCGAAGAGACGGCTAGCCGTATAGCGGCAGAAGCCGGTTTTGACGACGAGGAGATCATGAAGATCTCCATGGCGGTGCGAGAAGCCGCCGTTAACGCAGTTTTGCATGGCAATGCTTACGACCCGAGCAAGAAGGTTACGCTCGCGTTCGAACTTACGCCGAGTGACCTGGTCATCGTTATACGCGATCAAGGCAAGGGGCTTGACACCAGTAAGATTCCGGATCCGTTGGCGCCGGATAACCTGATGAAGACATCGGGACGAGGCATTTTCCTGATACGCTCGTTCATGGATGTGGTGGAAATCCACCCGTCCCAAACGGGCACCGAACTTAGAATGATCAAGCACGTCCACGGTAACCCCGCGGACTCCAAGGAGGCTCCCCAGTGAGCATGAAGTCCAGTACTCGTCAAGTGGATGGCGTCACCATTGTTGACCTTAGCGGCCGCATCACTCTCGGCGAAGGCAGTGTGGTTCTGCGCGAAACCGTGCGCGATCTGCTTTCCAAGGGACAGAAGAAGATTTTGCTAAATCTCGGCGACGTGAATTATATCGACAGCTCAGGCATCGGCGAGCTCGTCAGCGCTTTTACTACTGCCAAGAACCAGGGCGGCGAACTCAAGCTGCTCAACCTCACCAAGAAAGTTCACGACCTACTCCAGATCACCAAGCTCTACACTGTCTTTGATGTGAAGGATGACGAGGCAGCGGCCGTGAAATCTTTCAGCAAGTAACTTTCTCAAGGGGCAATGTCTGCGGCGCTCTTAGCCCGCAAGAACTGTGGCCAGCCGGGGCCAAGCCCCGGCGCCCACGCCATCACGTCGACATCAGGCGTGTTGCGAGTCATGGCCGAAACTTCCTTTTTCGGGACGTCGCTACAAAGATTTCCGACTCGCGCAGCTTAGAAACTCTCTGTCCTACCTGCAATGAAAGCAGTGGACACACTTTTTTGTCCCTCAGCCGTCCTGCGCTTTCTTAGTCCTGATTTTTCTGCTTGGAGCTATTTTCGCGACGCGTGCGCTTTACTGTCCGCGCACCACCCTTCTCCGGAAGCTTGCGCCTCGTTTCGCTCAGTGGGCACCAACATTCTCGTCTCGATGGAAGATCCGGGAGTGCCGCAGTGACAGTCCCCTGCTTCACACGATCCCCTTGCGCAGCTCGTCCAGCGGATACTTCGTCCCCCGCCACACAATGCCGTCGTTCCGGAGAGTGTGAAACATAGAGCGCATCAGCGTATACATAAACAGGCTGGTGCTGATCGGATGCAGAAAGAAATAATACGCTGGCACCGCCGACCGGGCTGACATTCCGTTATAAATCAAGAACAGCGAAGCCAGCGCAATTGCGTAAGGAACACGCGCCCATCCGTGAGCCAGGAAGACACCAAGGAATGGACCGAGGTTTAGAAAACCTAAGCCGATAACGGATGCTATGGTCCGCGGCCACTGAAAAGAAAGCACGGCAAAAAAGTTCTTGGTGAGGTTGTTCACAATCCCAAAAGCGCCTTTGGCCCAGTGCAGCGAAATCAAGTCTTCGCCAAACACGTTACGCTGCGCGAAACCCGCGTTCTTGATCACCTTGCCCAATTTCATGTCGTCGAGCACTTCCATGCGCAACGCGCGATAGGTGCCAACCGCGTCATAGACCGAGCGCCGAACCATATTGAAAGCTCCCACACCCATATGGTCGCGAGCCCTGGGGTCCGCAACTTTCCAGGGGCGATGTCCGAAGACAAAAAGCGCCTGAAAAAAAGCGATCATCATCTTTTCGCTCGGCCGCTTCATAATCATGCGCGGAAAGAGCACGACGTGGTCGGCATGCTCCGCTTCGGCATAAGCAACAGCGCGGCGCAGCGAATCAGATTTGAACAGAACATCGGCATCGGTGAAGAGCAGCCAGTCTCCAGTCGCTCGCTGTCCGGCCGTCCACATGGCGTGCGTTTTGCCCAGCCATCCCGCGGGCAGTTCAGGAATGTGAATTACCTGCAATGAGCCGTGGGCCTGAGGACTCTTGGCAACTTCGTCCATGATCAAGCCGGTGCGATCCGTCGAGCGATCATTGACTGCAATAATTTCGTAGTTTAAGTAATCCAGAGCGAGCAGTTGCCGCAGCGTCTCGCGAATGCTTTCTTCCTCATTACGCGCGGGAACGATAATGCTGACTCTCGGTTCATCCTTCGGAGTCGCGGGCCGGCGGTCCCACTCCGGCCGCGCGATATCGGCGATATGCGGCATACCGAATGCCGCTTCCACGATCCGCGAAAACCAAGCTAATGCGAGTATGCCGCCTGCAATCCAATTAATTGTTTGCCAATGCATTCTGCTTAGGAAGATGCTCCCGAGGGTACTTGCGGCTCCGCCGAGTCACCATCAATCTTGCACATGCAATGGGGGAGCGAATCGCATGCCATAAAACAGTATCGCAGAAGAAACAGCCATCGCGATCACGGGAAGAATAAAAGCGACCTGGAGCGAATGGTGGTCGGCCACGTAACCCATCATGGTCGGCGAGGGCACGTCGCCTAGTAGATGAAAAAGGAATATGTTCACCGCGATCGCCGTGGCGCGAATGTGCGCGCCGACCGCGTTGACCAATGCTGTATTCAGTGGCGAAGTGTTCAGAAGAAGGAAAAATGACGCCAATGCAATTGCGGGCAGCATGATCGGTCCCTTTACGAAAAGAGCGACGATCATGACCGGCACTCCCAAAGCCATGCTGACTGCCGAAACAAAATAATAAGAACCTTTCATCCGTGGCAGCAGAAGGTCACCCAACCAGCCGCCCGCTAACGAAGCCACAATGCCGCAGACCACAACAATGATCCCGAAGAGTTCATTGGCCGCTTTCAAACTGTAGCCGCGCGCGGCCGATAGGAAGGTCGGCATCCACACTTGTATTCCGCCTAGAGAAAACGTTCCCGCAGCCATGCCAAGCGTGACGGCCCAGAAACCCGGATTCGCAGCCAGCCCGATCAGCGTGCTCCTCTCCGGAGTTTCCTTGACCGAGTCAAATTGGCCGCGCGGAGGTTCGGGAAGCAACGATACGGCCAATGCCAACAGGAACCCAGGAGCAGCCGCGATATAGAATGGAAATCTCCAACCGAAATCGGGGCCGAGCTTTCCTCCGAGCAAATAGCCAGCAGCCGTTCCCACGGGGATTGCTAGGTAGAAGATCCCAAATATGCGGCCGCGCTGATTCTCCGGGAACAGATCCGCGACGAACGTGGGAGCGATGGTGACGAAAGTCGCTTCGCCAATCCCAACCAACGTATGCCGTACCAGCAGCTCCCAATAGGTGTGCGTAAAAGCAGTAAGCAGCGTCAGCGCGCTCCAGAACATCGCACCGAGCATGATGATCCGCTTGCGCGAATAGCGGTCGGCGAGCGGACCGACAAATGGCGCCGCGACCATATAGAACCCGAGAAAGGCGCTGGTGAGATAACCCAGCTGAGTGTTGGTGAGATGGAACTCCGACTGCACCAGTGGCTGCACGGCAAACAAAACCGAGCGGTCAATGTAATTCAGCAGATTCAGCGCGGTCAGCAGAGTCAGCGCGGTTCGGGGATAGAGTTTTGTCGGGAGCACTTAGCGTGGGAATATAACACGCGCAGAGAAGCCCCGCGACCGGCGGGCGAAACAAATTCCCAAAGCACGGAAAGAGCCATCACTTCTGATTTCTCGCTCGCGGCCACTTCGCGATTACGACCGTCGAGATCCCGCCACGGGGACGGAACTCACCTTTCACTTCGGCCCACACCGGCTTTGCCCAGCGAACGACATCCTCGAGCACCTGATTCACAATGTTCTCCTGGAAGATGCCGAGATTGCGATACGACTGGAGATATTCCTTTAAGGATTTCAGCTCCAGGCACCAGCGGTCGGGCTCGTAGCGAATGACGATGTTGCCAAAGTCCGGCAAGCTGGTTTTTGGACAAACGGAGGTGAATTCTGGATCATCAACCACAATCTCGTACCCTGGAAACTGGTTCGGCCACGCTTCAATCTCCGGGAAATCATAGTCAAGCCCGGCGCTAGCGTGCTCGTCTGTGTAACGTGGCGAGGTGGAACGTGGCGACTTAGGACGCGAAGAGACGGAAGCGGGAGATTTCGGCATCCCGCTATTGTACTCAGTGCCTCTTGTTGTTGTGCCCGGTCTTTGGCGTGTAAAAACTTGTAGCAGGCCAATTACCAAACCTGAAAATTGCGTCCTGCAGTTGGTGCCAATTGCCGGCCCGATGCATCTAAAGTGGTGAGCCTGAAAGTACTCATTTGCCTGCTCCCGCAGCGCGTGGGTGATACATTGAAGCTTGCGCTTTTCTTCGTATGCCATTGAATGAAAACAGCTCGGGACGCCGGCCACGGCGCTGGTGGTTAACAGTGCTTGCGATCTTGGCGGCCGGGATCGGGTTGGCTGCTTTCGTGTCGCGTCGCGATGACCCGATTCCAGTGCGAACCGCCGTCGTCGAGCAGGGCACAGTCCGCAGTCTGGTTTCCACCAACGGGAAGATCGAGCCAGTCAATAACTTCGAGGCACATGCTCCGGTCGCAACCAGTGTGCAGCGCGTTTTCGTGAAAGAGGGCGATTCCGTAAAAAAGGGACAACTGCTCCTCATACTGGATGACGCCGACGCACGCGCTCAATCGGCTCGCGCTCAAACACTATTGAAAGCGGCACAAGCTGATTCGAGCGCCTCGGAACGGGGTGGAAGTCAGGAAGAAGTGCTCGGTCTCCAATCCCAGCTCGTGAAGGCCAGCACCGAGCGCGACTCAGCCCAGCGAAACTTGGACGCATTGAAAAAGCTTGAGCAGCAGGGTGCAGCCTCGGCAGGGGAGGTGCGGGCCGCAGAAGACACGCTCGCCAGCGTCGACGCGCAACTTACTTTCCTCCGTCAAAAGCAGACGAAACGCTACTCGAACGCGGAGCTAGCGCGGGTCGACGCACAACGAGCGGAGGCACAGGCAACCTTCGATGCGGCGCAGGATGTACTGGCGAAATCGAATGTGCGTGCTCCCTTTGACGGAATTGTGTACGCGCTCCCTGTCAAACAAGGTGGCTTCGTGGCTGCTGGCGATCTTCTGCTGCAAGTGGCCGATCTGCGAAAAGTTCTGGTGCGAACCTTTGTCGATGAGCCTGACGTAGGAAGAGTGGCGGTTGGAGATCCCCTCGAGATTACGTGGGACGCCGTCCCGGGACGAGTCTGGAGAGCTACCGTGAGTGCGATCCCGTCGACTGTGAAGTTGCATGGTTCACGGAATGTCGGTGAGACCATCAGCATTGTCGATAACAAAGATTTGAGACTCTTGCCTAATATAAATGTGGGTGTGACGATCATCTCCGCAGAGCACTATAACGTTCTCGTGCTGCCGCGAGAGGCGGTTCGAATCGACGACTCCAGGCCTTATGTTTTGCAGGTGGCGGGCCACGAACTCAAACGCCGGGATGTAACGACTTCCCTTTCCAATCTTACGCAGGTCGAAATTACGCAGGGCGTCTCTGCCAGAGACGTCGTCGCGATCAGTTCATGGAATGGCAAGCCGATTGGCGACGGAACGCAGGTTAAGTTTTAACATGTTCATTCTTGGGATGTTCACTCGTAGTTCCAAAGTTTTGCTGATCCTGGTGCTGCTCAGCGCGATCGGTGTCAGCCGGGCAGATTCCGCCAAGGATATGCTGGCGGCTGGTCGCGTGGACGAAGCGATCATCGAACTAAGCGGCCATCTGTCTTCTACCGATGCGGAATCGTCCAACCTGCTCTGCCGTGCTTACTACGCACTCGAAGACTGGGGTCGGGCCGAATCGTCCTGCCGGAAGGCGGTTTCCTTGGATCCGGAAAATGGACGTTTTCATCTGTGGTTGGGGCGGGTTTACGGCGAGAAAGCGGATCGCGCAAATTTCCTGGTAGCGGCAGGCCTGGCGGGAAAGGTTTGCGCAGAATTTGAGCGCGCCGTGCAACTAAATCCTAACGACGTAGACGCACGGCTCGATCTGGCCGAGTTTTATCTCGAAGCGCCCGGCATTGTCGGCGGCGGCGAGCAAAAGGCCCGTGAGCAAGCGCAACAGATTGCAACGCTGGACCTTGCCCGCGAGCATTGGGTTTACGCGCGCATCGCCGAAAAGAAAAAAGACAACGCCACGGCTGAGCGGGAGTATCACCAATATATCGACCTCAGTAGGGATGACGGCGAAGCGTGGCTCAACCTCGCCTTGTTTCTCCGCCGTCAGAATCGTCTGGACGAAATGGAGCAGGCGATCGTCAAGCTCAGCCGGTCGCCTAAGCCGAAACCCGATGTTCTGGTGGAGGCGGCGGAGATGCTATATCGCGCTGGTCGAAACTATTCTTTTGCGACTGAATTGCTGCGCCGTTATATCGCCTCGGGGCCAGTGGAGGCTGCGCCCGCCTTCAAGGCCCGCTATCTACTCGGCTTGCTGCTTGAAAAACAAGGAGACAGAGCAGGCGCTGCCGACGAATACCGTGCTTCCCTTTCGTTAGCCCGCAACTTTGGCATGGCCCAGCAAGCACTCAACCGCGTTGCCCCCTGAAAATGGTGGAATTCCTGCCGCTGCTCGGGTTGTCCCTAATTACGCCTCACCGCCACTTACGAGATGAAGGTGACGAGATGAAACTCCGATTGCCAAAGTGGTCGCGCCCCACCAATTCCCTCGCTCGGTTTACGATTGCACCGCTTCTGCTTCCGATCTTGCTGATGATGATCGCGACGCCTAGCCAGGCGGAACCGCTGTCTCTCGAAGGCGCCATCCGGCTTGCGCTCGCGCACAGCACGACTTCAGTAATTGCCGCTGCCGACGTGGAGCATGCCTTTGCCTCTTATCATGAGCTCAAGGACGACTACGTGCCTGAGCTATTCGCAGCTTCAGGTCTTGGTTGGACCTATGGCTATCCACTCACGATCGATGGGTCGCCGCCTGCGCTGGTCAATGTCATCGCACGAAGCACGGTATTCAACCCTGCACAACACCAGTTCATGAACGCGGCGAAAACTGATTGGCTGGCCACCAAGTCTCAAAACAAGGACCAACGCAACACCGTCATCCAGGATGTCGTCCTAAGCTACGTGGAACTGGCCAAGTGGGAGACACGACTCGTACACCTCGAACAGGATGAAGCCCAGGCGCAGCAAATAGAACGGGCGGTAACCGAGCGTGTTCAAGAAGGTGTGGATAGCGGTGTGGACCTAAACAAAGCGAAGCTCACTGCAGCGCGTGTACGACTGCGTCGCATCGAGGCGCGTGGCTCCGCGGACGTTCTTCGTCAACATCTTGCGAACCTGACCGGGCTGCCTGCTTCTAACATCCAGATCGCACCCGAAACAATTCCTGCTTTGCCGCCTGTCTCTGCAGAAGAGGATCTCTCGGAGAAAGCGGTTGCCGCGAGTCCCGTCGTCAAGTTTGCCGAGCAGCATTCCTTGGCGGAAGCAATGCGGGCTTCGGGTGAGCGCCGCGCTCTTTTGCCGTCGGTCGATTTCTCCGCTCAATATGCGCGATTTTCCACGTTTAATAACTACACCGTTTACTTCCCCTATCACTTTCAGCCGGATAACGCCACGATTGGGTTTGGCATCCGGATCCCTATATTCAATGCCAGCCAGCATGCCCAAGCTGCAGCCGCCGAGGCCCAAGCCCTCAAGGCGAACAAGCAAGCCGAGGCAGCTCGTAATCAAGTATCGGAAGAAACACTGAAACTGCAACGCTCCGTCGAGCGACTCGAGGCCGCCCGCGAAGTGGCGCAACTGGAATATCAATTGGCGCAGTCGAGTCTCGAAGCGACGCAAGCGCGGATCGACGCAAAAACTGGCACCCTGCACGAATTGGCCGATGCGCAGGTGCAAGCAGAAGAGCGCTACTTGCTCTTTCAAGATGCCGACTTTGAGTACCAGCGGGTCCGCTTGAACCTGCTGCGGGCCACCGGAGATTTAGAGAAATGGGCGCTGCCGATCGCCACCTCAAAATGAAGCATCCAAATACACAGCCGGCCGGTACCTGTTTCTCGCGCCTTAATGCGCCAAAGCGACGTTCGGCGGGGTTCCTTTGCCATTTGTACCCCGCTAAGGCACACTTGGATAAGGGTTTCCGCGCTTTCGACGCTGGCTCGGGACGTACCTGAATGGTAGCGTCGATTGGGCCACGTGTGCCCTTGACGATGCTAAGATAGAGAACAACCATATGCCATTAAAAACACTGTTTTTGAACCCGCCATCCTTTGAAAATTTCGATGGGGGCGCAGGCTCGCGCTGGCCCGCTACGCGTGAAATCGAATCGTACTGGTATCCAGTCTGGCTCGCCTACCCGACGGGCATGTTAGAGGGTGCCCGATTGCTCGACGCGCCGCCTCACCACATTACCGCCGAAGAGACGATCCGGACCTGCAAAGACTACGAACTGCTAGTGCTCTTTACCAGCACTCCAGGATTTCCGGGCGACGTCCGCATAGCCGAGGCGATCAAAGACAGCAATCCTCACATAAAGATCGCTTTCGTCGGACCGCACGTCAGCGTGCTGCCCGAAAAATCTTTGATGGAGGCAAAAGTAATCGACATAGCCTGCCGCAAAGAATTCGACTACTCCATCGTCGAGTACGCACAGGGCAAGCCGATCGAAGATATTCTCGGCATCTCCTACCGCAAAAACGGCGGAGTCGTACACAACCCCGACCGGCCAACGATTGAGAATCTCGACGCCCTGCCGCACGTGACTGACGTGTACAGGCGCGACCTGGACGTCCGTCGCTACAATGTGCCGTTCTTGCTTCATCCCTTCGTGTCGCTGTACACGACGCGCGGCTGCCCGGCGCAATGCACCTTCTGCCTCTGGCCCCAGACGCTCAGCGGACACCCGTGGCGCAAACGCTCCACGGACGACGTCGCACGGGAAATGGCCAAGGCAAAGGATTACTGGCCGTATGTGAGGGAGTTTTTCTTTGACGACGACACGTTCAACCTGCAGAAGGCTCGCACCATTGAATTGTGCTCCAAGTTGAAACCCTTGGGCTTGACTTGGTCATGCACATCGCGGGTTACAACTGACTTCGACACGCTTAAAGCCATGAAAGAAGCAGGGTGCCGGCTCCTGATTGTGGGCTACGAATCGGGGGATCAGCAGATTCTGAAAAACATCAAGAAAGGCGCGACCATCGAGCGCGCTCGACAATTCACCAAGGATTGCCACAAACTCGGATTAGTAATCCATGGAGACTTCATCCTCGGATTGCCCGGAGAGAGTCGCGAGACGATCAAGAACACGATCAAGTTCGCCAAAGAGCTCGACGTGGAAACGATTCAGGTTTCGGTGGCTCACGCTTATCCAGGAACTGAACTGCATGAGTTCGCGATGAAGAACGGCTTCATGACCAGTGACACAAAGATGGTGGATGACGGCGGCCACCAGATGGTGCAAATCCAATATCCAGATTTGCCGGCAGCGGAAATCCTGGAGTCGGTGCATACCTTCTACGATCAGTACTATTTCCGTCCCAAAGCTGCCTACCGCATTTTACGGAAAGCCATGTTCAACAATGCCGACCGCAAGCGCTTGTACAAGGAAGCGCGGACGTTTCTGAAACTGCGTTCGCAACGAAACAAGTGGGTCAAGGATAACCGCAAAGAAGAAGCGCCTGCCCCGGAACCAGCTAAGGCGTAGCGCCGGAGTTGGATCATACTGGAGTCGGATCGCCAAAAGTGGATCGTAAGTGACGCTCCGAAAATACCTCGTTTTGGCGGGAGTCACCGTATTCAGCACGGCTGGTGATTCCCTGCTGGCTCGCGGTATGAAAAATCTCGGGAGTATTTCTCTACACAACCTGTCCGGTCTGGTGCTATCGGTCCTCAGTCCTTTTGTTGCGACCGGAATTCTGTTGTTGCTGGCATTTTTCACCTGCTACATGTCGGCCTTGTCATGGGCCGACCTTACTTATGTACTGCCCGCCACTTCCGTCGGATACGTGCTCGTCGCCTTGATCGCTCACTTCGGTTTTCACGAAGAAATCTCGCCGACGCGCTGGCTTGGTATTGCGATGATCGCCGCCGGCGTCGGTTTCGTGGCGGCGGGTCCCTCCGTAACGCCGTGTCACGAAACTAGGGATTCGCGGGACGCTTCCTCTGAGAACGTTACAGCAGGGGTGAAATCATGAAAGACGCTTACACGTGGGCCGCAATTGGGCTCGTCATTATTGCCTCGACTACTGGGGATGTGCTGCTTTCCTACTCGATGAAACGAGTTGGCGATGTCGCGGAGCTCTGGAAAAGGCGTGGAATACTGGCGGTTGTAGGCCGCATTCTGGCGACACCCACGTTTACGCTTGGCTTGATGGCAATGGGCATCGCATTCTATAGTCTGCTCTTTGGTCTTTCCTGGGGGAATCTCAGCCTGGTTGTACCTGCTTCGGCATCGCTTACCTTCGTGGCCAATGCATTAGCCGCACGCATCTTTCTGCACGAACGAGTGAGCCGACGGCGTTGGATCGCGGCATTGCTGGTGGCGGGTGGCGTGATACTGATGGCGATCTGAATAGTAACGACTTGATTACCCGAACCGAATCGGTGGCGCATCACCGCCGCAAAGCCGCGGATTCCGGCGGCGATCTTTGTTTTTCGCTATCAAGTTCTTTGTCATCAGGCTTAGCGTTTGGTGCGCACAGCCATGTTCATAAGATCGTATGTCCCGCGAAGATTCTCGCGAATGGCATCAAGGTATGCGCAATTAGAACCGCAATAATTCAAGTCGCCGTCGAAACCTACCGAACTTGATTTCATTTGAATAGTCGCATCAGTCCGCGCGCAGGCAGATCGGGCACGAGAAAGTTTGGGTTCTTAGTACCCGCAAACCGCGCCAGCGCCTCCGCCGAGAGATAGCCGCTGCGCACCGCGCCCTCCATTGTGGCAGGCCAGCCGGTTGCGATCCAATCGCCAGCCAAAAAGACACGTGGCCACGCTGTCTCCGACTTAGGCCGCTGTTCGTCGATTCCTGGACGCGGCGAGTACGTTGCGTGGACTTCCTTGATCACAGTCGATTTCAGCAACTTCGCTTCACGCGCAGATGGAAAAAACTCTTGCATTTCTTTCGTCGCCATCTCGACAATCGCTACTTTCGATTTCTCGACCAGACTTCGAGAACAGCTTACAACCAGCTCAACGTAGCTGCCGCCGCCCTTGACACTATTCTGATCTTCGTTACTACGCGCTGCAATGAGCCGCGATTTGTGAAACATCCATTGGATGGTTCGATCAAGTAAAACGGCGTGATCGAGATCGCTGATTTGACGATCAAACCAGAGATGGATGCCCGTAATCGGCGAAGTCGAAAACTTCTCGAGCGTCGCAGCCAAAGGCGCAGCCGACGGACCGTCCGGTAACATACGCCCCAAAACATTGAAAGGGACTGCCAGCACCAAATAGTCAAATTTATGTTCCTGTCCGTTCGCAGTGACGCTCACCCCAGAAGCTCCCGCTCGAAACGACTCCACTGCCGCGCGAAGCTGAATCTCCCCACCACGGGCGCGCACGTAGTCTCCGGCGGTGCTATAAAGTTCGGTGAGCGGCACAGTCGGAATTCCCATGCGCCCGGCAGCGGCCGATTTAAGAAACGACTCGCGCACTACCTGCGCCGCGTAAAAAACAGAGATCTGATCAAGATCTTCGTTCAGCGCGCTGACCAGAATTGTCTTCCAGAAACGTTCGATCGCTTGCGCAGTTTGCCCGTGGCGTTTCAGCCAATCAAGAAATGTCTGCCCGTTGTCCCCCGGGGTGGAAGGAGCCAGCGCAGCCATGGCCCGGCTGATCGACAGCTTATCGGAAAGACTCAAGCAGTCAGCTCGAAGAAACGCTGGCGCAGTATGCAGAGGCGCGGGAAGCGCGGAGGGCGAGATCACCGATGCGCGCCCTCCAGGTTCAAGAAATGTAAGTTTTTCATACCAGCGAATCTTGTCGAGAGTTCCCGCACGTCGATAGAAGTCCAGCAGGTTGGTACAACAGCCGAGCAAAACATGCTGGCAATTGTCCACAATCTCTCCGGTCCCGGGATGCTGATACGAAGAAGCGCGGCCGCCGAGATAGGAACGGCGCTCAAATAACGACACGCGAAAACCCGCTTCCGCCAGCGCGCATCCAGCAGCAAGACCGGCCAAGCCACCTCCGGCGATCGCGACTGTAGCAGGAGGGATCGTTTCAGGATGAAGGGAGGCGGGCATCACACCAGGCGCTTCAGGATTCCTTTGCCGAGGACGGTCAGCTTTTCAGCAACGGTTAGGCGGACGCGTTCACCAAAGACGTCATACTGCTTCAAAGCAATCTTTTCCAGCAACCGATGATAGATCGCAATCAGTACCCATAATGCAGGTTGACTATCCTCATTCACCAATGGAATCAGTTTTTCCGCGGCACCATAGAGTTCGCGAGCACGGTCCGCCTCCATTGCCAGAAGGGGACGCACCCGGGCAACGTCAACCTTCGGCCCAGCCAAATCAGCGGCTGTGAGGCCGCACTGTGTCAGATCATCTAGCGGAAAATAAACTCGGCCCACGGCAACGTCTTCTCGAACGTCGCGAATGATATTCGTAAGCTGAAATGCCAGCCCGCACTGCTCGGCCAAAGACTCGGCCGACGGATCGCGATATCCGAAAATCTTGATGCATACCAACCCGACCACCGACGCCACCCCATAGCAATATTGGCGAAGGTCTTCAAAGGTCTGATAACGCGCAGCCAGGGGTTCAGAACCCGATTGCTCCGGGCCGTAATCAAGATCCGCAGCCGTACCGTAGGCCAGTTGGTCAAGCAGTCCAATCGGAATCTGATAAGCGCGCTGAGCATCGGTCAGCGCTAACAACACGGGGTCGTCGGTTGGCTGTGCGGCCAACGCGTAATGAACTTTGTCCAGCCAATCCGCGAGCTTGTTGCGACGGTCATCCGGAGTCAGCTTGTTGTCGTCGGTGATGTCATCGCAACGCCGCATGAAAGCATACACCGCGCTCAACGCGTTGCGCTTCCGTTGCGGAAGAACCACAAATCCGTAATAGAAATTCTTGGCCGCGGCGCGGGCGATGCTCCGGCAGACAGAGTACGCCATTTCCAGCTGCGAAGCTGTGGGGGCAAACTGCGTCGACACATTTCCTACAGCGGTGCTCATCTCTGCTTCCCCAGCAGTTTCTTTAGCGCGGAACGGGCGACCAAAGCGAGTTTTCGGGACTTTGAAATCACCGGACGTCGACCGAGCACAGCATAATCCCGGCGCTCGATCGCGTTCAGGATTTCCTGGCCGCCACGGCTGAAAAGTTCAATGTCAGTAGCCAGAGCGCGATCGACTTTAGCGATCAGCGGTAGTCCTTGCAAGAACCATTCTCGCGCCCGTTCAACTTCAAACTTCAACATCTCGCAAAACGCAGAAGTGTTTTCAGCGTCGCGTATCACATCCTCGTTCACACTGAAGCGTCGTAGATCTTCGAGGGGAAGATAAATTCGCCCCTTCGCATAATCCGCGCTCACATCCTGCCAGAAGTTCGCCAATTGCAAAGCGGTGCAGGTGTAATCCGAAAGCAGCCGGCGCTCGCAATCGCGGTAACCGCAAAGATACAAAACCAGGTGCCCGACGGGATTCGCCGAAAACCGGCAATAGCCCAAGAGAGAATCGAAGGTTTCGTATCGGCTAATACTTTGATCCTGCCGAAAAGCAGTTAGCAAATCTGAAAATTCATGCTTCGGAATTTCGAACTTGCGCACGGTCGGGGCGAGCGCCACGAACACGGGATGCCGCGGATGACCGTCGTAGCAGGCATTTAATTCGGTCTCCCACTGATCAAGCAATAGCAGAGAGCCTGCTGTGTCGCCGACTTCGTCTCCCAAATCATCCGAAATTCGGCAATAAGCGTAGATATTGAAGAAGTGCTGGCGCAATTGCGCCGGAAGAAACCATGAGGCTACCGAAAAATTCTCGTAGTGCGAGCGCGCGAGGCGGCGGCAATATTCTTGCGCCTCAGCTTCGGTAGGCGCCTGCTCTGGGATGGCGTACTCCGGCGGTAGCGCACTCCACGCTGAAGAGAGCGGCGTGATCGGGGAAGAGCTAGCTGCGATTGTCATCAAAAATTATCTGCAGGGATACACGGATAGCGCGCTCTACCATCAGTGACCTGGGATAATCGCGGTCTTGATATCCCCGTTGCGGTTCAGCATGTGACGCAGAACATCGTGCAAACGCGACAGCGGCGCTTCGCCCGTAATGTAGTCGGTGCCAAGAACTTTCTTCTCCGCGATCAAACTAAAGGCCCGGCGCACCGTTTCAGGCGTGTGATGGAACGTCGCTTTCAAGGTGATCTCCGAGTAGTGCAAACGGTTCGTATCCAACTGCACCTTGGATCCCGAAGCGCATCCGCCAAAGAAATTCACCGTGCCGCCCTTGCGAACCATCTGCACCGCCCACTCCCATGCTTCCGGACGGCCCACGGCTTCGATCGCCACATCGGCGCCGCGCCTCTCCGAACTCAACTCGCGCACTGCCTCTACCGCGTCTTTCACTTTTGTAATCTGCACGACCTCGTGCGCACCCTTTTTTCGTGCCAGCGCCACCTGTGAATCGCGCTTGACGACCGCAATCACATTGCAGCCGATTGCTTTCGCCACCTGCACAAACATCAAGCCGATCGGTCCGCCGCCAATCACCGCCACGGTGTCGCCGATTTCCACGCCAGTTTCATGCAGTCCTCGGAGAACGCAGGCGAGCGGCTCGGTCATTGCAGCGTCTTCAAAGCTCACATTCGAGGGCACCATGAGCATATTGGTTTCCACAATGCGTCGCGGAATTCGAATGTATTCGGCGTAAGCACCATTATTAAACAACAGATCTTCGCAAAGATTTAGCTGATGCTTTGAGCAATAGAAGCACATTCCGCATGGCGCAGAATTGAGCGCCACCACACGCATGCCCTTCTTGAATCCACGTACGCCTGCGCCAACTTCTTCGATCGTGCCAGCCAGTTCGTGTCCAAATAACGCCGGCGGCACAATCATGCGTGCGTGATAGCCGCGTTGGTAGACCTTCAAATCGGTACCACAGGTCAGCGCTACGTGAACCTTGACCAGAACTTCGCCCTCGCCCACGCGCGGGATCGGCACTCGCTCGATTTTGATGTCCTCTTTGCCGTAGAGGACGGCAGCCGTCATCTTGCCATTCACAGTTGATGTCCTCCCCACTTGCTCCGCCCCCTCACGCCAGGCCTCCGCGTGCTGAGGATCCCGGCCGGCCAGGCTGGATGACGATCTTCATCGAGTCCGGCTGAGGATTGGCAGCGAGCTTCAGTGCTTCCACGCTACTCTGCAGCGGGAAACGGTGGCTGATCAGCCTTTCTAGATCCATTTCACGGTTCATCACGAACCGCACCGATTCCTCTTGCAACGCAACCGACGCACTGTAGGATCCCAACAAAGCCTTTTCATCTACACACACCGCCGCCGGATCAATTGTTACATCCCCATGCACAGTTTGTGCAAATAACAACACACGCCCGCCGGGACGCGCTGCATCCATGGCTGGCCGAATCAGGCCGTTGCCACCCACCGCCAGAACCACAGCATCAGCCCCACGCCCTTCAGTCATTCCGCGCACGGTTTGTACGGCGTCTGACTTAGAAGCGTCAATTGTCAGGTTCAGTCTGAAGCTATTAGCTATTGTAAGCCTCGCGGGATGCAAATCGGAAGTAATCACCCGAGCCCCCGCTCGCTTCGCTAAAGTCGCCAAAATCAGGCCGATGGGACCCTGCCCGATCACGAGAACGGTCTCGCCTGCTTCCAGACCAAGGGTCTCGATACCTTTGATGCAGGTATTCACCGGCTCGACAAAGCATGCCTGCTCAAAGCTGACACCGTCCGCAATCCGCACTGTTCCCTTTTCAACAATCCAATCCATCACCCGGACATACTCCGCAAACCCTCCGCCGGAAGGATCGAACCCGGCTGTGCAACCGACCTTCTTGTATGTGGCACATTGCGCGAAGGTTTTATGCCGACAGTAAAAACATTCTCCGCAGGGAATGTGATGAAACACCACCACGCGATCGCCGAGGCTGAACTTTTCAACGCCTTCGCCCACTTTCGCAACGACTCCCGTGGTCTCATGACCAAAAATGCGAGGCGCAGAGTGCGACCCGGTCGCTATTTTTTTGAGATCGGTACCGCAAATTCCACAGGTGTGAACTCGCACCAGAATCTCGCCAGCTCCGATTTCAGGCACCGGCACTTGTTCCAGACGCACATCATTCACGCCGCGATACACGGCGGCCTCCATGGTGGAGGGAATCTCGCGTCTTTCACTTTCAACAGCCAACGTCGGTGTCCGAGCCATTGCCATAACGACGGTATGTTCCCCTTCCTCTAGGTACAAAACTGCGTTACCCGTGCAAGCAGGTACGCCCCAGCTTCACCGCTGTCATTGGTTTTGATTCAATTCGGGCCTCGAAGACTCATCCGGAGAAGCGGCAGGGCTGCGAGTTTGACCATCAGGAGTTTGTCCATTAGGAATTCGCCCGTCCAAAGCCGGACGATTTATATAGCTTCCGAGTGCGTCGCAAAGAACTCGGCTGGCTCTGGAACTGTTCCGAGCCAGCGTAACGGTTGCCGCCCACAGCCACGGGCGCACAGCCACGTAAATCGCAAACTTTACGAAACGAAAACTCCCGTCGTCCGTCACGAAGCCATCGATCACCGGCAGAGTGAAATCGGCGCCGTCGGAGATCGCCTTTATGGCTCCAAATCCCACGCCCCGTGCCTGTGCGCCTTGCGCCACCGCAGCAGCCTCCATGTCAACCGCACTCGCGCCATACACCTTGCGGAATCGACTCTTTTGTTCTTTGTCAGCCAGGGCTGAGGAACTCAGCAGTATTCCCTGCCCCGAGCCCAGTTCGGTTCGCACGCCATCGGACGCATTGATCACCGCGTGCGGTTCCAAGATATGCCCGACTTGCAGTGAACCATCCAGTGCTCCTGCAAAGCCGACGGAGATCACGAGCTGCGGATTCACCTCGCCAATCATCGCCTCGGTCGCGCGCCGCGCGGCTTCGGCCCCAATCCCGCCGCAAATCAGTGCTGATTCTCCACTCTCAAAGAGCCGGTATCGCCGTCCGCCTCGTTCTATCATCCGCATCTTCCAGCTTCGGATCAGCGGCTTCACCTCGCGCTCCATGGCTGCGATAATCGCGATTCTAGACATATCCGTTGTCGCGAAACCACTCCACGGAACGGCGCAATGCGGCATCGACTGGAAGGGTTCGCCAGCCCAACTCACGTTCCGCCTTCGCCGAACTCACAAACATCATCTTGCGTCCCATGCGCACAGCATCGATTGTCGCACGCGGCTCCCGTCCCAGAAGCCGGCCCGTTACCATCTCATCCACCACGCCAGTCGCGAATGCGAACACATACGGCAGCTTCACAGTCGGTGATTTCAATCCCGTAATCACAGCCAAACGGTCCAGAATCTGCTTCAGCGTAAGATTTTCTCCGCCTAGAATGTAGCGCTCGCCAGATCTTCCCCTCTCGAGCGCCTGGACGTGTCCGCGCGCGCACTCGGTCGCGTCCACCAGGTTCAAGCCCGTTTCCACATATGCTGGAAATTTTCGCTTCAGAAAATCGACGACTATTCGGCCGGTGGGAGTGGGTTTAATATCGCGCTCGCCAATCGGAGTCGTAGGATTCACGATCACCACATCGAGTCCTGATTTCGTGGCGTCGACGGCAACTTGTTCCGCCATGAACTTCGAACGCTTGTAGTGTCCGATCATGTCCGCCAGCGACACCGGACTCGACTCGTCGGCCACCTTCCCATTCTTCGACCTGGATCCCGAGCCAGCGCCCCGACTATAGGCTGAAAGGAAGCCCATCGTCGCCACGCTCGACGTGTAAACCACGCGCCGCACGCCCTGTCTCCGCGCCGCTTCCAGCAAAGAACGCGTGCCTTCGACATTCGAGCGATACATTTCGTCGGGATCGCGTACCCACAACCGGTAGTCGGCCGCAACTTGAAACACAACATCGCAGCCGGAAAGCGCCCTCTCGATCGAAGCAGGATCGCGCAAATCGCCTACGACCCGATCGGCATTGAAGCCAGTCCCATCGAAGCTTTCAAGGTTGCGGAGATCGCTCGTCGGCCGCACCAGCAGCCGCAGCTCCGCTCCCTGTTCGGCCAGCACTCGCGCAACGTGACTGCCCAAAAATCCCGTCGCACCGGTGACGAAGGCTTTCATGCTCTTTCACGATCCAAGGATTTGCACTTAGCAGCTCACTTTATTCCCACAACCGCTAGAACCGTCGTTCCGATCTCCCTCGTCACCGCTCGCACTCCTCCCGTGCCGTATGCCTTCGAGCGCTATTGTCGTTCAAATCCATGGGCGTCAATTCCACTTCGCTTTTGCGGCGATGGAGCCTCATATTCATTTTTCCTGGATTCCACTCCTGCGGCGACACATTCGGAAACTGGGGGAACGGCCAACAGTCATCGCGATTCGAACGCTGCGCCACCCCTCGTTGCCGAGTTCGAACACGACGGCACGTGTTTGGAATCCTTGCGAGCTGAAAATCGCAACATAATCCCGGGGTCTAGGGCAAATGCAAACTGCGCCTTCTCATCCGACAGGGTTTCTGCGACATCCCGCTCTTCAAGGGCTCTTTTGCGCAAGTCGTCGATTTTGAGGCGCGGGATTACCGCAGCGTTCGCGTCCGGCACCATGCGAAGAAATACAAAAAAAGCGGCGCTTTTCGACAACCACGGTTTCAGCCGCCGAAATATTCACCGCTATGATGCAGCGTGCGGCAATCCACAAAGGGCTCACCGCTTATGCTCCTCCATCATCCGCACAAAATCCTTGAACAGGTAGTGCGAATCATGCGGACCCGGCGCCGCCTCTGGGTGGTACTGCACGGTGAACAGCGGCAAATTCCGGTGCCGCATGCCTTCGAGGGTGTTGTCATTCAAATCCATGTGCGTCAATTCCACTTCGCTCTGCGGCAGCGAATCGGGATCGACGGCGAAGTTATGGTTATGCGCTGTAATCTCGATCTTGCCGCTCGACAGCTGCTTCACCGGATGATTTCCGCCATGATGGCCAAATTTGAGCTTAAAGGTCTTGCCGCCGAGCGCGATGCCGGTCAGCTGATGCCCCAGGCAAATCCCGAAGATCGGCTGGCGTCCCATGAGTCGCCGAATGTTATCGACAGCGTAAGTACAGGGCTCGGGATCACCGGGCCCGTTCGACAGGAAAACTCCGTCAGGCTTCAATGCAAGTACGTCCTCCGCCGTGGTCTGCGCCGGAACGACGGTCACCTTGCAACCCTCTCCGCGCAGCTTGCGCAGAATGTTCTGCTTGATGCCGAAATCATAGGCGACCACATGAAAGCGCGCCGGCTCGTCTTTTACTCCAACAATCTCGTCGGGCAGGTGCGAGCGCTCTCCCGTCTCCCACACATATGTGTGATTGGTAGAGACCACTCTGGCGAGATCCTGGCCATCCATCTTCGGGATCGCCAGCGCTTTGGCTACGAGTTTGTCGGTGTCAGCCTCGAGCGTGGAGATCACACCTCTCATCACGCCGTTGTCCCGTAAATGGCGCACCAGGGCGCGCGTGTCAATATCGGCAAGAACCGGAATCCTGAACTGTTCCATGAACTCGTCCGTCACCTGCTGCGAGCGCCAGTTGGAACTGACCTTCGAAAACTCGCGCACGATCAGCCCTTCAATGTACGGACGAACAGCTTCATTGTCCTCGGGATTGGTGCCGTAATTTCCTATTTCAGGATTGGTCAGGACGACGATCTGCCCAGCGTAAGAGGGGTCTGTGAAAATCTCCTGATAGCCGGTGATGGAAGTATTAAAAACTACTTCGCCCGAGCACTCGCCTTTAGCGCCGTAGCCTTTGCCTCGGAAGACTCTGCCGTCTTCGAGCGCAAGGATCGCCTGCATTGGATCTCCTGGGAGCGGATTTTTTAAATTTTAACAGGAGAGAGACGGATCGTGTCATCTATTTACGGTGCGAGCATTTACGGTGAAAACCAAGCACAGCAGGTGTTATTTCTTCGGTACTGCGCGGCGAGCGTTCGGCTTAGAATATGAATGGAATGAAGCGCTTGGTTCGGATCATGTAATCCAGATAAGGCTGCCCCATCGAGGTTGCCAGCGCTTGCTCTTCCACGTAAACCCGATAGGCGTAAGTGACGATACCCACACCCACAATAATCGAGACGCTCAGCCAGTTGGTAAGCGCGAGTCCTGTGCCGAGATACATAACGAGGCCGCCGGTGTAAGAAGGATGGCGGACCACGCGATAGAGTCCCCTTTCAATCACCGGTTGGTCAGGCTGAACTCTGACATTTCCGGTGAAATAGCGTCCCAGAGTTCGAAAACAATATCTCCGCAGAGCAGAACCAGCCAGCAACAGCACCAAACCCACCGCAAACCAGATACTTCGATGATGTAGCAGCGCGAATCTGGACAACGGAGAAACAATAAACGCTGCGGGAATCGCAAACCATGAGGCGAGGATGATGAACGCCATCGACCCACGATCCGCACCCGTTCCGGGCGCAGCCCTCGCGCGGGCGAGGAGGAGCATCTCGGGCAGGTAGGCCACGAAGAACACAGCCCAGAAAACAAAAACATAAGGAAAAACAAAAGCCAGAGGCTGAACGCGCGAAGTCACTGCATCTCCTGACGCGGCAGCAGGCAGCTACCGAAATTCCTACCGCAACCTGCCCACTTTCTCCATCGGCCAATATCCAAAGACGGCTTTGCCATAGATATAGCGCTCATTCACGGTTCCAAAGTCGCGGCTGTCATTTGACATGGAGCGGTGATCGCCGAGGACGAAAAAGCTATTCGCGGGAACCACGATTTCGCTGTATGAACGGGCATCTACGTAATCGTTGGGGACGTAATCTTCCTCGAGCGCCTCTCCGTTTACATAGACTTGGCCGCCTTCTATGCCGATTCGGTCACCGGCAATTCCAATGACGCGCTTGATGTAACTTTTCGTTGTGTCGCGCGGATAACGAAAAACAACAATATCGCCTCGCTCGATCGGCTCCCAATGATAGACAAACTTGTTGACGAAGATTCGTTCCTGGTCTTCGAGGCCAGGCATCATGCTGGTACCTTCAACCTTTACCGGCTGGTACAGAAAAATAATGATGAACGCAGAGATAGCAAGCGAGACCAGCAGATCGCGCGCCCAGATCGCTACTACGGGCAACGGATGCGCGGCAAATTCTTTCGCATCTTCTGGGGTCGTTGGCTCAGGGCTCACCACTTCAGGCATCGCCTTTCCATTCTATCCGACCTTTTGCAGTTACCAAACTGAGGCCTTCCGTATACAACGATGCAGCAATGTCGCAACCGCGATTGCAAGATTTATGACAGATGCTGTTTCAGATCTTTGTATCAAGAAAAGAAATCAGAGCCGCACGGCGTCAGGCTGAAGCCGGCCCGATTCCTCACAAATTCTTGATTGGTGCGACACGCCTTTAGCCCGCCCAATTCTGCTATAGTGAGCGTCTCGGAGGAGTGTGCACTAATGAAAAGCGTAAACAAAGTTATCCTGATTGGAAACCTCGGTAAGGATCCCGAAGTGAAGTACACGCCGCAAGGCACGCCAGTCGCGAAAATCACTCTGGCCACCAACGAGCGTTTCAAGGGTAAAGACGGCCAGTGGCAGGATCGCACTGAGTGGCACAACGTGGTGCTTTGGCAGCGGCTTGCGGAAATTGCCGGTGAGTATCTGAAGAAAGGTGGCAAGGTTTACATCGAAGGCCGCTTACAGACTCGTTCCTGGGATGACAAGACCTCTGGCCAGAAGAAATACATGACCGAGGTCGTGGCCAACGATCTCGTCTTGCTTGGCGCGCGCGGCGAAGGCGGCGATGCCGGTAGTTCGCGCGGAGCTTCGTCATCTGCTGGAAACAACTTCGACCAAAGCGCGCCCGAGCCAGAGCATGCACAGGTGGGCAGTTCTCCGATTACGGATGAAGATATACCGTTCTAGACGTATGGCCTTGCGATTCCTGTCCATTAACTCAGTTGTATCGGGTTTGTTTTTGGGAAAGTTTCACCTCGAGCACCGATATTTGAGAGATCTATGCTTGTTGACCGAAATTGCGCTCCCTGTCGCGGCGATGTGCCGTCCCTGAAGGGAAATAAACTCCAAGAGATCCATCATCAGCTGGCCGATCCTGCGCAGTGGAAGATCGTCAACGAGCACCACCTTGTGCGTACTTACAAATTCCCCGATTTCAAGTCTGCGCTGGCTTTTGTGAATCGAGTTGGCGCACTGGCCGAGGAGCAGGGTCACCATCCCGACATCTTGCTGGTATGGGGCAAGGTCGAGATCACAATCTGGACGCATGCCGCGGACGGCCTGACGGAGTCGGATTTCATTTTGGCGGCAAAGATTGATGGGCTGACTTAATCCACGTTAGTGCTGTTCCTTGCTCGACAAACGAGGGGAAACGAGGGTCGCTCGTCCCTTCCCATCCAAACCTTCAGCATCATTTACACTTTTATCTGTGGACGCCGAGATCATTGCGGTTGGGTCTGAGTTGCTTACGCCCTATCGCCAGGACACCAACTCGCTCTACCTCACCGAAAAATTGAATGAACTCGGCATCGAGGTGCGTTTCAAGTGTATTGTGGGCGACGATACGGAAGGGTTGACGGCGGCTGCCAAGCTTGCCATGCGTCGTTCCGACGTTATTATTTTTAGCGGCGGCCTCGGTCCCACCGAAGATGACCTGACGCGCGAATCGGTTGCTAACGCGCTCGGTTTGAAACTGGAACGGCATCCCGCGATCATCTCGAAGCTTGAGGAACGCTTTGCCAAACGCGGCATCAAGATGTCGGCCAACAATGCTAAGCAAGGCGATATTATTGCGAGCGCCGTGATATTGCCGAATCCTGTCGGCACGGCACCTGGGCAATGGATCGCCGGAAAGTATGACGGTAAGGAGCGAATACTAATACTGCTTCCTGGTCCTCCTTACGAACTTCAGGGAACTTTTGAAGCTGAATGCATCCCGCGCCTGCGCGCTCGAATTCCTGTGCAGCAGATCGCAACCCGCACCTTGAAGATAGCGCTGATGCCGGAATCGCAAGTGGACGCACGCGTCGCACCAATCTACAAAACTTATAACGACGTCCAAACAACGATTTTGGCCGGTGCGGGTGAGATTCAACTCCACCTGCGCTGCAGGAAAGATTCGCAAGCGGCAGCAGACGCGCGCGTTGAAGAGCTCGTGGAAAAGATCGAAGACGAACTTGGCGACGCCATCTTTTCGCGGAGAGGAGAAACTATCGAGCAAATCGTCAGCTATCTGCTGCAGATGCGCAACATGACTTTGGCGGTGGCGGAATCTTGCACAGGCGGCTTACTGGCCGAGCGTGTCACGTCAATCGGCGGGAGCTCGCGCTATTTTCTTGGCGGCGCCGTCGTGTATTCGAACGAATTGAAAACACAGTTTGCGCTTGTTCCGAAGGCGCTGATCGACCAGCATGGCGCGGTTAGTCGCGAAGTGGCCGCGGCTATGGCTGAAGGCATTCGTAAGCGCTGCTTGTCCAGTTATGGAGTTGGAATCACCGGAGTCGCGGGGCCGAGCGGTGGAAGCGAGCAGAAGCCCGTCGGCCTGGTTTACGTTGCGCTCGCGGGCGACGAAGGCACGCAGGTTGTCGAACGCAATTTTCCTGGTGATCGCACACGCATCCGCCAGTTTTCGAGTCTGCAGGCTTTGGAGATGATCCGCCGGGCGCTCTTGTAAAACGCTATTCCTAAGAAATGCGAGTATTTATTGGCATCGATCTTGACCCTGCGGTTCGCGCCCGGATCGAACGCTTTATCGAAGGTGTTCAGGGGTTTGCGCCAGAAGCGCGGTGGGTGCATCCGGATTCGCTGCACATTACTTTGAAGTTTATCGGAGAACAAGCAGCCGAGCGGGTTGAGATCATTGGCGCGCGTTTGCGACGGATCGAAAGCAGCGCGTTTGAAATCCGAGTCGGCGCCTACGGTTTCTTTCCAACTGTAAGAGCGCCGCGGGTCTTTTGGATTGGAATTCAGGCTGGACCACGGCTTGCCGAGCTTGCAGAGACGATCGATAGGGCTACGATGGAACTCGGCATCCCGCGCGAACAGTGGCCTTACAGTCCGCATCTGACGCTTGCGCGCGCCGGCGGGAGATCAGGTTCGCCGAAATGGCGCCCAGGCGACGAGCCTAACAACACGTTCGCGATGCTCGAACAACGACTAACCGCGACGGCCGAACTTGATTTCGGCACGATCATGGCACGCGAGTTTATTCTTTATCAGAGCCTGCTTTCGCCGGGAGGATCGAAGTACTCGAGGCTGCAGCGTTTTCCGCTCTTCTAAAATGTAGTTGAGAACGGCAACAACTATGATCAGTCCTTACTTTACCTCCGGTGTCATTAGCTACATGCTGGGATCGATCCCGTCTGGCTATCTGTTGGTGAGAATTTTCACGGGTCAGGATGTGCGTGCAAGCGGCAGCGGCAACATTGGCTCGACCAACGTGGCACGCAAGTCACTTGTACTTGGGATTGCCACTCTGGTTTTCGATGTCTCGAAAGGGCTCGCTGCGGTTTTGCTCACACGGGCGCTCTTCAGCGGACCGCACCAGAGGCTCATCTTGACCAGTGCGGCCTTCTTTGCGGTATTCGGCCATTTATTTCCAGTCTGGCTCGGGTTTCACGGCGGCAAGGGTGTCGCCACCAGCCTGGGGGCTTTCGTATTTCTTACCCCAAAATCCATTTTGTGCATGGTTGCCCTGTTCCTCGTCGTTGCTATTGTCACCCGCTATATCTCACTTGCTTCTCTCTGTGCAACGCTGGTTTTTCCTGTGCTCGTGTCGGCGCTACACGAATACGTGGATTGGCGACAACTGATCCTGATCGTTCTGATTTCGGCACTCGTTATATGGAAGCATCGACAAAATATCGTCCGCCTTATTTCCGGAACAGAATCGCAGTTTGGAACAAAACTCGGGTCGAAGTCCGAAACCTTAGGAGCGACCGGCAGATGAGCCGTATTGCCGTCATCGGCGCTGGTGCCTGGGGCACAGGACTGGCGATTGTCCTCGGACGCAAGGGGGCGCATGACGTCCACCTCTGGGCTAACGAGCTAGAAGTTTGCGAGAGTATCGCGAGAAGTCGAATTAATGAATATTTTCTGCCCCAGTGCACCGTGCCGGAATCCGTTTCGGTGACTAACGATTTAAATACCGCGCTCGACGGCGCGGAGATCGTCGTCAGTGTCATGCCCTCGCAACATTGTCGAAATCTATTCGAACTCATGGCATCGGCGCTCCACCCAGAGACACTTTTTGTCAGCTGCACCAAAGGGCTCGAAGACTTGACCCTCTTGCGCATGACGGAAGTGATTACCGATGTTTTGCGCAGCCGTAAGTTCACTCCACGCCTGGCCGCACTCAGCGGCCCATCCTTTGCCAAAGAAGTGGCCCGCGGCGATCCGACTGCCGTGGCCGTGGCTTCGGTCAGCGGCGAGGTTACGCGTACAGTGCAGGAGGCATTCAGCGATTCCCGCTTCCGCGTTTATACCAATGACGACGTGATCGGCGTGGAGTTAGGTGGAGCGCTCAAGAACATAATCGCTATCGCCGCCGGCGTCTGCGACGGTCTCGGCCTCGGCCACAACTCCGTTGCTGCTCTGATCACACGCGGACTTGCGGAAGTGGCGCGCCTGGTCGTAGCCTGCGGTGGCCGCCTCGATACCATGGCAGGGCTCGCCGGACTGGGCGATCTGGTCCTAACCTGCACCGGCGATCTCTCCCGCAACCGCACCGTTGGTGTTGAACTCGGCAAAGGCCAGAGATTGGCCGATATCATCGCCGGCATGCACGGAGCAGTTGCCGAAGGAATTTTCACAACTAAGACCGCGGTAGTTCTGGCGCGCAAGAAGAACATCGAGATGCCCATCACCGAACAAGTGTTCGCTATCCTCGAAAACGGCAAATCGCCGCAACAGGCTATCGAAGACCTGATGACGCGCGCTGCACGAGCCGAAATCTACTAATCGCGTCTTGCTTAGCAATCGACGCGGCTGCTATTTTCATTGAGCCACAGCGGGAAAAAGGGGCTCGGGGCTTGCAATCCGAAGCTCATTCTGAGACGTACTTCAAGGAGGATGAAGATCGGCGTGCCGAACGCTGACACCAACGCGACAACGTCCGACCTTTCGCTGGTAACGGCGATCCGGGCTGGCGATCAGGGCGCCATGGCTGCGCTTTATGATCGCTATTCGTCTATCGTGTACTCGGTAGCGCTCCGCGTCTTGCAGGATACAGGAGCGGCGGAAGATGTTTTGCAGGAAATTTTCATGCAGCTCTGGCGAAATCCCCAAGCATTCGATGCGAGCCGCGGCAATATGGGAGCGTGGCTGGCGGTAATTGCGCGCCACCGGGCCATTGATTGTCTGCGTCGCCGGCGTCCGGAAAACGATATCGAAGACGTAGTTGTTTCTGTCGAGCCTGACCTTGCTAGCGACGCCGACCGCTCCCGCGCCATGGATAAGGTGCACGGAGCGCTGCAATCGATGCCAGTGCAGCAACGGTCGGCACTTGAAATGGCCTATTTCGAAGGATTGACGCACGTCGAAATCGCTGCGAAGACCGGCGAGCCACTCGGCACAATTAAAACCAGGATTCGCACGGGATTGCTCTCGTTGAGAAAAGTATTAGCCGCATGAGCGCACACGAACAATTCGCGGACGATCTGGCGCTGTACGCGCTGGAATCGCTCGATGGCGAGCAGAGGCAGTCGCTCGAGAAGCATTTGGAAGGGTGCGCTTCGTGCCGTGGCGAACTGGAATTACTGCGCGGTGATACGAGCCTGCTTGCACTCACCACATCGGGACCGAAGCCGCCCGCGCGGTCGCGGCGCCGATTGCTGTCGGCCATTGCCAATGAACCGCGACTGCCTGCGGTGGCAAGCACTCCTGTTCCCGAGCGGCGTCCACATTCTTGGCGGCCTACTTTCGGATGGGTCGCAGCTGCAGCCGTTGCTCTGGTGTGCATCGCGTTGCTGCGACAGAATTCGAATCTGCAACACGATATAGTAGCCCTGCGAACGCAATTCTCCGACCAAGGAACGAAGCTCGACGATGCGAACCAGACAGTTGCGACGCTCATGGATCCAGACGCAACCAGGATCGAACTGGTAGCAACAGGCAATAAGCCTGAGCCGAGAGGCAAGGCTATTTATCAGCGTCGCAATCGTAACCTGATTTTTTTCGCCAGCAATTTACCAGCCCTGCCAGCGGAGAAAATCTACGAGCTATGGCTGTTCCCGGCTAACGGGGGCGCACCGATTCCCGCAGGCTTGTTCAAGCCGGATGCACGAGGCAGCGCGACGGTAGTGAATCCTCCGCTGCCGGAGGGCGTCGAGGCCAAGAATTTTGCTGTCACGCTCGAGCCCGCAAGCGGATCGCATGAACATCCGCGAGGAACCCCCGTGATTGTGGGAGTAGGGGAATGAAGGCAAGTAGATTGCACGAACAGGGAGCGTTCAACTAACTTCACTAGTCGTCACGACACATTGTGGACTACTACGTTAGTTACCGGCGTCAGCGCTCGATGCCCGGATGCAACCATCTAGATTCAACCATCTAAGAGTCCTGCACAAAGCGGAAAGCGCCATTTTCGCGGCGAGCTTCGAGCCGATCCGATTCCAACTGGGGAGTGTTCTCTAAGCTGACAAGTCCGCTGCGGCGCCGCTCTTCGCCGATGCCGAGCAACGTTTAACATTAAGAAGCAATCTGTATATCTCCCAAATGCGCCGACCTGGCATAATGCTCCTCCTTCAACTAACAGCAAGCATGTTTCTGGTCATGTTGGGCTGGGGTTTCGGTGATTTGTCGACGTTTTTTACCAATCCGGCGCGAACTGGATTGGCCGTCTTGGTTTTGGCGGGTGCAATTGCTGCTTTGTTTCTCGGTTTGGATCTGCACCCGCTCAGAAGAGGCTCGCAGCCAATTGAAAATCAAAATCTGCAACTACTAATTCTTCTGTTGTTGTCCGTGTTTCTGCTTTGGTTCTTGCCTTTTGCCGACCGCAAGAACATCTTGACCATCAAGCAGAATTATTGGCGCTACGTAGGTCTTCTATCCTGCAGCATCGGAGTCAGTGTGCGAATATTAGCACTCAAGACGCTAGGCCAACAGTTCAGCGCCTATGTCACGCTGCAGCCAAATCATCGCCTGGTGCGGGCCGGCATCTATAGCCATATCCGCCATCCCCTTTACCTGAGCCTCCTATTGGCGCCAACCGGAATCGCACTAGTGTTTGCCAGTCATCTTGCCCTGCCCATTCTGGCTCTGGCGACAGTGTTCATTTACGACCGCATCCGAAAAGAAGAGCGACTCCTCGAAGTCCACTTTGGCGCCGAGTTTGAAGACTATAGGCGCAGCTCCTGGCAATTGGTTCCCCTGGTGTTTTGAGGGAAATTGTAATGGGATATACGAATCCTCAGCAGAAGATCACAATGGAAACCCCACAATCAAGGTTTCAGACGGAAAACAACACAGATATATTCACGATCATGGTGTAGCGAGGGGTTTGTAAATAAGACCGATGATTATGCCGACTGTAGTCCACTGGACGAAGTAAGCCACAGCCTGTCCTAGAGCGAGTTTCAGCCCGATGTTCAGGTTCACGTAGTTGTGCAGCACAAATGCGCAAACCACGAAAATGCCAATGAGAACGCCCAAGCGCGCACCCTCCGTAGTGCCCGATCCGCCCTGATGTATCATTGCGAAAATTATCGCGACAACCAGGACCGCTATCAAAGTTGCGACCAATCCAATTGGCATAACAGTCGTCATTTCTTCCTTAGTTCGGAATACGGCCGGGTACTTGCGGGATTCATTGATAAGAGCTGGCACCAGCCAAAACACTAAGAAACCAAAGGCGAAATACGCGACCGTGCCACCAAGCGCCGCCAGCCCGAGACTCGAATAGTTCATTTGCGCTCCTCTACAAATGCGGATCAAAATCACAGTCGGTTGGCAGGACCGGTTCGCCCAAAACAATGATGATTTTGCTAGGGCGAGATATTGAGACCCCTTTTTGCATTAGATTTCGAATATTGCTCATTAATCCAGAATTTCCTTTTTGACTTCGAAAATTGCAAGGATTGTACACTGAGGTTTCCCATCCTTGGCACCGTTGAACAATAACTGTCATCTCAGTTCTCGCCCCAAGCTCTGCTGTGCTCCCCCTGTTTATCCCTGAAATCGGCGCGTTGACGTGGTTCGCACCGGTTCGTTGACGTTATTAGTTACGCTCACGATGGTCAAAACGCTTTAAGGCCTGTGGGTATTGAAAACTCCGTACGGCAAAAATCGTCAAAATCAAATTGCGTCAGGATTCGATCTTCTCGGGTCGGGTGGACATTTTCTATCGCCGAAATTTAGGCAGTCTCGGATGAATGGCGAGTTTTTCAACACCCACGCCTGATCGCCGCAATTGAGAGGTGACCAAGATCATCGCGGGATGTAACTGTTTAGCAAGGGCAGCATCTGCGACCCAAGTTTCATGATGCGCACCTGTGCAGCGTCAGGAGACTCGCCGTTAAGCATGGGGGTCATTAGCCGCACCATTCCGCCGTCACTGCGATTCATGTGAAGCGAATCCGAGATCAGATGGTACTTCGCTTGCCACTCGCTGGCCACCACGCGGCCATGCGCCTGAAACCAGTAAAGCACCAGTTGCCGCTGTCCCGATTTCGAAACGACGTAGCGATTGACATGGATGGAAGATCCGCCTTGAAGCGGAAGTGGAATCACCTGTCGCGAGATCGGAAACCACCCGGCACCGGTCAAGCAGTGGTCGGGGGAATGAATGGTATCGCCAGCCCTTTGCGACGGAAAAAACGGGATGAAGAGACTGATCGGCTGCAACTGGTTATCGTTGAAGGGGGCACGCCGCAGCAGACCGCGGTACTCGGTCAATCCACCTTGTTCCAGCCTCCAGTTGGCGGACTGGACGCCGTTGCAAAAACTGGCTCAGGGAAACCAAAGTCTTTCTATGGCTCTGTCGAAGTGAGCCCGGCGACAGCGAAGATGCGTCTCGTCCAACTGGCAGAAGAAATTATCAGCAATCTCGTGGCTGATCCTCTAGCAGAGCTCAAGATAACGGTCGAGATCAACGCCAATTTTCCAAATGGAGCCTCTGACCAGATCAGACGCGCGGTATCAGAGAATGCAAAGAGCCTAGGATTCAAGACCTCGACCTGGGAGTAGGGTATCGAGGGGCTTTCGGGAAATGTGCTGCGCCGAGTAGCATTTGCGTTTGGCTAGACATGCCGGTCCTGATGGCTGAACACGAACGACTGAGTTGTCAGGTCAGCCTTGCCGAGCCGCTACAAACGCGCAAGGTCTCGCTGAATGCGGGCGAGAATTGTGTCGAACGGAATTTGGCCGCGATAGTAAAGTGGGGCTGTCTTTGAATATTCCACTTCGAATTGCTTGCGAACGTTCTCGTCTTCAATCGTGAAGGCTCCGCTTTTTGCTACGTCTTGGTCCAAAGATTTGAAACGCCTCTTTTTGTGGGCCGAGTATTCTGGAGTCCCGATGAATTTCTGCACGCCTTCGACGTCAAGAAGTTGGTGGATGTCGTAGTAGTGTCTCAGGAAATTTGTTGGGATTTTCCCTGTCCCTTTGAACTGGCCGTATTTTCGAACCACAGCTTGGACCTTTTCCACGAAAGTGTATTCGGGGTTGTAGCAGGGGATGTCGAGCGCTCGGTTGTCGGCGTATTGAAGTTTCTTGGCCTCTGCGAACTGGACGATCCAGGACGAAATCGTAACAGAGCGGTTCGGAGCCGTCTGATCGAAGCCAACTTCCAGAAGAATTCCATCCTTGAGCCCAGCTATTGAACCAAAATGGGTTTCGTAGCTTAACCTGAGGCCGGCGTTCCTCAGCGTTTCGTCATCGTAGGTTGTATCCCTCTCGACGGTCGTAATCCCTGGGATCTTGATCTTGTCCCGCAGCTTTTCATAAAAGACTCGTCTGGACTCGATGTGCGCAGGCTTCTCGTGATTTGGATTGGTATCGACCTGCAGCCCATCGAAAGGTTCGATGCGAATGTCGATGTCTTCAGAGAATCGCTGAATGATCCCAAACCCCTTGGAAAGCGAAGTGCCGCCCTTGAGCTCAAACGTCAAGCCAAGCTGTTTGAGCCCAAAGACGGCGTGCATGATCCAGTAGTCTTTCTCGACGAGAGCGGAGTCATTGATCTTCTCGCTCTCTGCGACGGTCTCGACAAGTGCCTTGAAGTCGCGTCGCTCATGCAGAAAAGAGTCAGGCATGTTGCAACATCTCCTGAAACTTTTTCTGCGTTGAGTATTTGCCATAGAGAGAAACTGCCCGTGAGAGCTTTTTCGGGTCCATCTCTTTGGCTTTTTCGCGAACGCGAGAAAGAACGGCGTCCCGATCCTCCGCAAGGTCGCCTAGTTCATTAACAAGATCGACCAGCAGAAACTCGGGAGAGAGTTGCCTTGGAACATTCATGCGACGTTCGAAGGTGACCATTCGATTGCCGAGCGGAAATGTCCCATGACGTTTCTGATTGTAGACAACCCGTTTGTTGTAGAGCTGCGTTGTCCCAAGTCCCAACTGGTTGTAGGCATTCGGGGAGGTCAGGACAAAACGGTCTGTCTTCAAGAACGCTTTTACCAGCTCGTGCTCGTCCGCGGGAGCCTCTCCAAATTCAAATTTACGAGGGCTGTAGTACAAACCGGTACGGAGTTTCTGGAGGGTCCCGTCGGCAGTGAGTTCTTTGAGGTGTCGATCAACACTGTGGGACCAGGGCAGAAGGTCTTCTCTGCGGTAAACGCGTCCAGGGCGGAGATGTCGCTTCAACTGCTCAAGTGTGCTCGGTCGCATTTTCCTGATCCTCCACAGATATGTTATTCTTCATGATCTAAATTGTCAAGTATTTTACTAACGTTTCATGCATAACAGAATATAACTACTTCTTTTTCTGTCCTTTATGAAACATCTATGTCAGCGTCGGTTCGACGGGATTCGCAGGCCTAAGAATTCTTCAGACAGTGTCTGTAGAATTTCCGCCCCAGGCGAGACGCTGAAGAATACTCTTCGATTGCGGCGAGTTTTCATATAGACGTTGGCATTGTCAGAGCCAAATCACAGCGCCTCCATGTAGGGGCGAATGACATTACCAACCCGGCAGACTTTGGCGTAGTGGTAGATTTCGTTGACGCTGGCCTTTTTCTGGGGAATCCGGTCGAATGCGAACGCGATTCCGTTCTGAAGGCGAACACCATTCCGTTGTGAATCCGAACAGCATTCCGTTCTGAAGGCGAACACCGTTCCGATGGGAAGGCGAACAGTTTTGCTCGTCTACCGGAATGGTGTTCGGCTTGGAGCGGAATGTTTTCCACAGGTGAACCAAGGAGGGACGAAGCAGCGCTGGACAATATCTCGGCATTGAAAACTCCATGCATAAGGAGAACAGGGTGCCGGCCAGGAGATCGTCCATGCGAAAAGTCAAAGAGGTT
>Ga0209530_1000120_pt1 | contig 68610 bp, 60 predicted proteins | sample BlaSpr_A8_Ref_O1_FD_187987 | JGI IMG/M metagenome (GOLD analysis project Ga0209530, IMG submission 187987) | Forest soil microbial communities from Thunder Bay, Ontario, Canada - Black Spruce, Ontario site 2_A8_Ref_O1 (SPAdes) (version 2) | ecosystem: Environmental > Terrestrial > Soil > Boreal...
CCCGCCACTGCGCAGATGCTCTACCAGCCGGATCAGCAGTACCCCTACCAGGAACGCGGCCGCGTCGTCGTCGGCCACCTCCCGCGCGGTGAAGATGACATTCCGGCTCAGCAGCGCCGCCACATCGGCGGGGTGGCCGCCTGCCAGGAACCGGCCGGCCTGGCCGCTCCACAGCGACTGCAGCTTGACGTCGAGGAACGCGCGCACCGCGGCCCGCATGGCCGCGTCGCAGCCGAGGTCAACCGCCACCGCGATGGTGGCACGGCGCAGCTCGCCGAAGGTAGGGATGCCAGGTGGCCCGGCCGCGCCCGGCAGCGCGGAACCGGTAGCCATGTCCCAGCCACAGTTCGTGTACACCTGGCGCAGTGCCAGCCTGATCGCCGCCCGGACCGGGCCCGGCGGCCGGAAAACGGCCTCGATGAGGGCAGCGAGACGATCCGCGTGGGCCGCAACCGCGCAGCCGGGCTCCGGCTCGAAGGGATTGACGGTGAGCGGGACGGCACGCAGATCGGTGATATCGATGACGAGGGGGTCGGCTGCTACCGGTGTGGTGGCCGAGGGAGGGGCTAGCGCTAGCCAGGGTGTCCCGGCGGCAGTGAGCTGCGCCAGGACCATTCCCATCTCCTGCGGCCAGGCGGTGACATCAGGACGGGGTGTGGAGGTCACCCTGAGTGAATATCAGCTCACCCTCTGATGCGCCACCGCAATGCTCATTCCCGTGCCAAAGGATCGCTCGCTCAGGATCGCTGGCGGCGCCAGTCAAGGCGCGGCGGCGGCGGGCCCAGGTTCGGTGGCTCGGCGCCGAATCCGCGGTGGCTGACCGGCGCGACCGCGGCACGGTCGGGGCCTTCCCCCAGCATGCGCATGGTGGTGCTGCTGAGCGCGCCGATGCCGGGGTTCACGTCGGCCAGCACCAGCTCCCGGCCCTCCGCGCCGGCGTAGCTGACGATCATCGCGCTGACCGGGAGCCGCTGCAGCTCGTGCTGCTCGACGAGGAATTCCCTGGACCGCTGCAGCCCGCTCGCGGTGGATTCGCTGCTCCCCGCGGCGGCCGATGTGGTCCGTCCCCACGCCGTGCTCAGGCTGAGACCGGCGCTGACCGAATCCGAATCGGTCTCGGAACGGGACCGGCTGGCCTGGACGTTGGGCCAGTCGCTGGTGCTGCGGCCGGCCGACCTGCTGTCGCTGTCAGAGCGGGACGCGCTCACCGAATCCGAACGGCCGGTACTGGTCGTGTAGGAGTCGCCCGTGGTGTCCGTGACCGACTGCCCGATCGTCTCGGTGAGCTGGGAAAGCACGAACCGGTGCTCGGTGCCCAGCTGCTCGCTGGCGGTCTTCGCGTCCTCGGCGTTGCCGAGCCGCATCAGGCCGACCGCAGCATCACCGCGACCGAGGCGCTGCTTCACGTGCGGGGCCAGCGTCCGGTAGGCGAGCACCAGGCCCGTACCGGTGCTCTCGCAAGCGTCGGACAGCCGGTCGAGAACATCGGCGCGAAGCTTGTCGGCATCGAGCACGAACAGTGTGTGCTGCCAGGGCTCGGCCGGTCCCGTGCCTTCGCGTAGCGCATGTGTCATGGCGACCGCGAGATAGGCGGCGAGGACCTTGCCGTCCAGCACGCCGGCCTGACGGCTCAGCGCCACCACTCGCAGCCTGTCGTGCTGGGCGCTGGGCTCCGCCGCGGCGGTGCCGAGAGCGGCCAGCTTGCGCAGCTGGGATTCCAGCGCCCAGGCGCGCTCGATGACTACACGTTCGGCGGCGCCCTTGCCGAACATCGCCCGCAGCGTGTCAACCTGATCCGCACTGATCAGTCCCGCGGCCACGTCGTCGGCCGGATTCCCGACCTGCGCGAGCGCCCGCAGGGCCGCCGTGATGGCGGCTACCGGCGGCCTGGCGCCAAGCACGTCGATGATCCGCTCCAGGATCGCGTTGTCGACGGACAGATCGCGGGTCGTCCCTTGCTCCTCGCTGGCGCTGACTGCCAGCGACAGGACATCGGCCAGGGCGCGGCCGTCAAGGCCGGCACCGAGGTCGAACCGGGGCAGGTCTTCTGGCAGCACCCATACTCGCGGGCTGGCCAGGGTGCGTACCGACGTCGTGACGGCGAGGAGGTCCAGCGCGACCGCTGCCCCGGTCAGGTCAAGGACGGTCACCGCACCGCCCTCCGCGAGCCGGTAGGCGCCGGCCGTGGTGAGCATGGCCGACCAGCCGGCCAGGGTTCCGCCGGCGATGTCGATCCGCCCGATGCCGGCAGGCGGTGTGACGGGGTACCAGCGTTTCTGCTGGTCGAACGCGACACGGCGGGCCTGCCAGTCACGGACGAGCACGGCGTGCTCGGCCTGCCAGGCGAACAGCGCGCGCTCAGCCCCGGCGCTGATGCCGTCCAGGCGCCGACGCTCCGCGTCAACCCGCGCTCGCAGGGCACGCTCTCGCTGCCAGATGGCGTTCGCGCTGATCGCCACCGCCCACGCGGCACAGCTCGCAGCGAGGAACACCACGATGGCGTTGAGCCAGCCGGCGAGCCCGGCAGCGACCAGGACGGCCAGGACGGCGGCGGAACCCGCGGCGGCCGCCTTCAGCGGGCGGTTGAGCAGGTTCTCTTCGCGCCGCTGAGCGGCTACCCAGTCCGGGTTGAGCCGCTCTCGCTCCCTGGGCGTCGGCCTGCGGGGCGGCGGGCCGGGATCTGGGCATGGTGTGGCGTACTGCCAGCCCAGGTGGAGCCGTGCGGTCATCGGCTGTCCGAAGGTCGCCAGGTTTCCTTGACCCCTGCGAGCGCGCGCGGCACCAGCCGCCCTGGCTGGGACACCGCGAGCAGGAACTCACCGTCGGCCAGGGCCAGCAGATCCTCAGCCGCCACGGTGCCTGGCGTCACGGCGGCCAGGCGGCCGGCCGCCGCCTGATCGGTCATCCGGTGAACCAGCAGGACGTTAGGCCGCTCGGCAAGCGCGCAGGCCGCCTCACCAGAGGTGGTCGTCGCGAGCACGGCGAGACCAGCCCCGGGTCCGGCGGCGAACATGCCGCGGAGCGTCTCCTCCGCCATCACCTCGCAGCCTGCCAGCACGATAACGCCGTCGGCGGGGACGCCCGCGGCCTGCTGACGCGCCGCCAGCTGCAGCATGTCCTGGCAGACCAGCCGGGTCAGCATGCCTGCGGCATCGGCGCCAGGACCGCCCAGGCCGGTGCCAGGACCACCCAGGCCGGTGCCTGGCGCGCCCAGGCGGAAAAGCACGGCGGTCCGCTCGGATACCGTGCGGTTCAGGTCAATCGCGCGCAGCTGCCGCCCGACCGGCTGGCCCAGATACCGGCCGGCACCGCTGGCGCGCAGGGCGCGCAGCTGCCGCGACATCGCGGCAGTGGTGACCGGCTCGGCGGCGACGATGCTGGCCGACACGCGGGTGCGTTCGGCGAGGACAGCGTGGCGGGGATAGCTGGCGGGCACGTACCCCACCCGGGCCTGCAAGGCGGCCGGATCAAGGAGGTGGATTACCTCGTCGAGCACCGGTACCCGGGGATCACCCGGTGCCGCGTCCAGCAGCTCGAAGACGTCGGTGAGATAGGCCACGCAGCTGCGCCGGTGCTGGCTGCCCGGTCCATCCCAGTTCAGCATGCCCGCCACGAGGGCGGCGCGGTCGGCCGGATCACCGGACCGGAACGGCTCGTAGTAGCTTGCGCCGGAGTTCAGGTCCAGGACCTGGAGCGGCACTCCCGCGGCGGCGCAGGCTGCCGTCAGCTGCCCTGGCATACCGGGATCGCCGGTGAAGTCAACGGCCAGTACCGGCTTACGCCGCCGCAGCGCCGCTTGAACGACTCGCAGGCTCGCGTTCCGCAGGTCCGGTCCGGCCGAGCCGCAGATCAGGGCACCGCCTTCGAGCTCGGGCCAGGACACCGTGACCCGGCTGCCGGACGCAGGCGCCACCCCGACGCAGCAGCCATCCCTGGTGACGACCCGGCCCGCCCTCATCGACCGGAACGCCGCGGCACGGCGGCCCGCCACGAGCAGCCCGGGACGGGCCTGCGGCAGGTCCCACTCGTCCGTGTGCAGCCAGCTGAGCCAGCTGGCCAGCGCAGCCTCGGCGGTACCGGCCAGGATCGCCAGCGGAAGCTGCCTGGCCAGCCAGCTCCCCGCGCCAGCGAACGCCGCACCGGGATGGAGCAGATGACCGGCCTGATGCCCGCTGGCGGTCAGGTAGCCGACTACCTGAGCGGGGCCGGCGATGAATCCCGCGGCTGCCGCACCGGGACCGACGACGAGCATCCACACGATCGCCGCGGCCGCCGGGACCAGTAGCCACGACGTGCGCCATCTGGTCGCCTTGCCTGTCAGGTAGCAGGCAACGGCGATGACCAGCGTGAGCTGCGCAAACAGCACATGTACGCCGATGATGACCACTGCGCAGGCAGCAAGGAGCTCGCCACGGCGCGGCAAGCCCCTCGGGACGAGGTAACGGGCCCGCCGTGGCATTCGCACTGAACGCGTCACGAGCTCGGCCGGCATCTCGGCTCAAGGTTGCCAGTAACTGCCTGTGCGTGTCTAGACGATTACTGCTCTCAGCTGGTGATCTTCTGGTGGGAGAGGGGGCAGTGTCGATGGCGACACGGAACAGTTCCGGCCGCAGCAGCACCACGGTGAGCCCAGCCGGCGTCCCCAGCTCCCGGTCCTCGAACCTGATCGTCACCGTGATCACCGGCTGGCCCGGAGTCAGCCGGAGGCTGCGGGCCGCGGATGGCTGAGGCGGACACATCTCCAGGCTGACCGAAGCCGGCTTCGCGGACAGGCCCGGCAGGCTATCAAGCTGGGCACTGAAGTCAGGCTGGACACCGAAGTCAGGCTGGGCACTGGAGTCAGGCTGGGCACTGAGGTCGGCCTCGGCCTGAGCCGCCGCTACCTGCTCGCCGTCGGACGATTCCGGGAGGTAGACCGTAGAGATCGCGGCGGGTTCCCCTGCCAGGGTCCACACGCAGCGGACAACCCGCACCGGCATGCCTGCCTTGACCCCGATGGCCCAGGCGACGTCTTGTGGCGCCTCCCGGAGTGACGCGTGCCGCGCGTGACACTCGATCGGGCTGCCCATCGGGTCGAGCCGGGTGCCGAGGCCCGTTGCCCCTTCGACCGGGATCCAGTAGTCAGCGGGGCTTGCCCGGTACAGCTGGCCGTCCGGCAGCCGCCGGACCAGGGAGCGCTGGGCGAGGTCACGAAGCGCGACGTCGATCTCGCCCAGGCTGACGTTGTACCGGCGCGCGAGTGCGCTGCGGCGGGGCAGCCGCCAGCCCGGTTCCCGATGGACCAGCGCCGCCGCGATCCGGTCAGCGAGCACACCAGCGGTGCTGACCGGAGAATCGCTCCCGGTATTGCGGGGGTTCACGCAGCATCGAGTCCTGACGCCCTATGTGATGGGGGAAGCTCGTTAGCCATGGCGGCAGACGCCTTCCCTGTCACACACATACGACCCCTTCGCACGGAACTGTCTGTGCGGTTTGTCCTCCGCATAGGGTTGCCTGCAATCCTTCTCCAGCCGCACGCACCGAATATCGTGCGCCTCTACCGCCCGCCCCCATCCATGCACCCATTGATAAGCATCACGGTGAACAAAAGGTGACCAGTAGAGTGAGCGGTAGACGGCTAATCAGTGTCATGTAGATGAACGAGCAGAAATTGCCGATCCGCGACCGCGAGGACCGCGTTGACCAGTGAGGTCGCGGGTAAGCTTCGATCATGGTCGGGAACCGGCAGGAATTCGAGCGTGAACTAGAAGCTATCGAAACCAAGGTCATCGAACTGTTCGCTATGGTCGCTGAGGATCTGCCCGGAGCTACCGATGCCTTGCTGACCGCCAACGGTGAGGTACTCAAGGTGCTCGCCGAGCGTGAACAGCTCGTCGATGCCCTCTACCCGGAGATCGAGAAGCTCGTGAACCGGGAGATCATGCTGCAGGCGCCGGTTGCTTCGGACCTGCGATTCTTGCTGTCCGTGCTGCGCATCGCGCCCGAACTCGAGCGCTCCCACGATCTCGTTGTGCAGATCGCTTCCCGAGCCAACCATGTTCTCGGCGCGGATCTATCCCCACGTTGCCGCGGGCTCATCGAGCGGATGGGAGACCTGGCATCAAGCATGTGGCGCCAGGCAGCGGATTCCTGGTACCAGCGCGACCAGTCCGCCGCGCTGGTGCTCGAGGAACGCGACAACGAAATGGACGAGCTTCACTCCAGCCTGATCGCGGAGCTTGCCTCGGGAAAGATGGCGCTGCCCGTGACGATGGAGATGACGCTCGTAGCGCGGTTCTACGAACGGCTCAGCGCGCACGCCGTCAACATCGCCCGCCGGGTGGTCTACCTCGCCGGGCCCGCGGCTGACTAGCCAGGCTCAGCCCATCCGGCCGGTGACGTAGGCCTGGGTGCGGCTGTCACGCGGGTTCTCGAAGATTTTCGCGGTCCGGTCGTACTCGACGAGGACGCCCGTGCGGACGTCACTCTGCTCGTCGCGGAGCACGGAGTAGAAGGCGGTGCGGTCACTGACTCGCGTGGCCTGCTGCATGTTGTGCGTCACGATGACGATGGTGTACCGGGACTTGATCTCGTGCATCAGGTCCTCGATCTTGCCCGTCGCGATCGGGTCGAGTGCCGAGCAGGGCTCGTCCATGAGGATGACGTCCGGCTCCACCGCCAGGGTCCGGGCGATGCACAGCCGCTGAGCCTGCCCGCCGGACAGGCTCAGGCCCGACTTCTTCAGGCGGTCCTTCACCTCGTCCCACAGTGCGGCCTGGCGCAGCGAGCGCTCCACGATCTCGTCCAGCTTGCCCTTGTTGCGCTCGCCGTTGATCCGCGGCCCGTAGGCGACGTTGTCGTAGATCGACTTCGGAAACGGGTTCGGCTTCTGGAAGACCATGCCGATCCGGCGGCGCACAGCCGTCGCGGAGACGCTCTTGTGATACAGCGAAGCCCCGCGGTAGTGCACCTCACCGTCGACGCGGGCGCTCGCTACCAGGTCGTTCATCCGGTTCAGCGTGCGCAGCACCGTGGTCTTGCCGCAGCCGGACGGGCCGATGAACGCCGTGATCTCGTTCTCGTAGATGGTGAGCGAGACGTCGGTGACCGCCCGGAAGGAGCCGTAGTAGATCGACACGTTCTTCGCGTCGAACACGGTGTTGCCCGACGTAATCACCTCGTCCTGGCGAGATGGCTCAGGCACTGCGAGCTTGGCGACGACTTCCTGATCCTGGGATTCCATAGCTATTCCTAGCGTGAATATCGGGTGAACCGTGCGGTGAGGATCCGGGCCACAAGCATCAATATGAACGTTATCGCGATGAGGGTCAACGCGGCACCCCACGCACGGGCCTGGGCGCCGACGTAGGGAGAGGTCGCGTTGCTGAAGATCTGTGCCGACAGCGCGGTGTTGGGGCCGCTGAACAGGTTCGTGTTCGTCGCCTCCACCGTGAGGATGCAGAACAGCAGCGGCGCCGTCTCGCCCGCGGCACGGGCGACGGCAAGCAGCGCGCCGCTCACGATCCCGCCGACCGCGGCCGGCAGCACCACGGTTATCGTCACGCGCGACTTGGTGGCGCCGAGGGCATAGCTCCCCTCGCGCAGGCTGTTCGGTACCAGCCGGAGCATCTCGTAGGAGGAACGGATCACGATCGGCAGCATGAGGCAGGCCAGGGCAAAGGAGCCGGCCATGCCCGAATACCCGTAGTTGATGACCCAGACCGTGTAGATGAACAGGCCCATGACGATCGACGGCACGCCCGTCATCACGTCGGCCATGAACGAGATGATCTTGGCGAGCCAGTTCCGGCCGCCGTACTCGCTGATATAGACGGCGCCGAGCACTCCCAGCGGCACCGCTATGAGCGCGGCGAACCCGGTGATCTCGAGCGTGCCGATGACCGCGGGACCCATGCCGCCGGTGCCGAGCGGAAGAACGTTCGGCGGAATGGTGCTGCTGGTCAGGAACTGCCAGCTGATGGCGCCGGCGCCCTTCTCGATCACCGTGTAGAGCACGAAGCCCAGCGGGATCAGGACCAGCACGAACGCGACCCACATGAGGACGGTCATGATCCGGTTCTTGGTGCGCCGCCAGCCGGCCGGCTCCCGCAGGTCTATCGTCTGGGGCCCCAGTTGTGCTGCGGGCTCGGGCATGACGGCCATCAGGCCCCCCTCATGCGCCGCGCGGAACGTTCCACGACTGCGCGGGCGACTAGGTTGACGACGATCGTGATGGCGAACAGGAACAGGCCGAGCCCGATCAGCGCGGAACGCATGACGCCCGCGGCCTCGCCGAACTGGTTCGCGATGACCGAGGGTATGGAGTACCCGGGGTAGAAGAGGTGCCCGGTAACCGTGGCCGAGGCGCCGATCACGAGTGCCGCCGCGATTGTCTCGCCCATCGCGCGGCCCAGGCCGACGAGCGTCGCGCTGACCACGCCGCCCTGGCTGTGCGGCCAGACGGCGCCGCGGATCATCTCCCAGCGGGTGGCGCCCAGCGCGTACGCGCCCTCCTTGTCGATCGTGGGCACGGTCGCGATGACCTCGCGCGACAGCGAGGTGATGATCGGCATGATCATGACCGCCAGGATGATGCCGGTGGTGAAGAAGCAGGCACCTTCGACATTCGGGCCGCCGAACAGCGTGTCAAGCACCGGGATGCCCTTGAGGCCAGAAGCGATGTGCAGGTAGATGTTCTGGATCCAGGGAGCGAACACGATGATGCCCCACAGGCCCCAGACCACCGACGGCACCACGGCGAGCAGGTCGATCACGGTGACGATCGGCTGCGCCCAGCGGCGCGGCACTACCTCGGTCAGCAGCAGCGCGACGGCGATGCTGATGGGGCACGCGATGATGATCGCGATGACCGAGCTGATGACCGTGCCGTACACGAAGGCCATCGCGCCGTAGCTGTTGGTGGTCGGATCCCAGTTGGTGGAGAAGATCCCCTTGAAGCCCGAGCTCGTGAACCAGGACGTGGACTGCTGCGCGGTGGTGACGGCGATCAGGACAAGGATGACGAGAACCAGCAGGCCGGCCGCGAGAGCCAGGATCTGGAAGCCCCGGTCGCCGAGCGGCCGGCGGTGCTTGAGAGGCCCGGCGGACCCAGCCGGGCTGGCCGGGTCCGCCGTCGTCACGGCACTCATAACAGGTCGCTCATCCGAGCTACATATGCCACGTATCCGACCTTACGAGGTGATCTGGCTGAGCTGTGCAACCGCCGCCGAGTCGATGCTCGTCGGCAGCGGCGTAAGGTTCAACGAGGTGAGCAGCTGCTGGCCAGTCGAGCTGAGCAGGTAGCCGAGATAGGCCTTGAGCAGCGCCACATCATTCGCGTTCGGCTGCTTCGCGTACACCAGGTCCCAGGACTGGTAGGTGATCGGATAGGAGCCCGCACCTGGCTGGTCGACCGCGAGGAAGGTCAGGTTAGACGCGGGAGTCACCTGGGATGCGGCCGCGGCGGCACTGGCGGTAGACGGCGCCACCCAGTCGCCCGCGGAGTTCTTGATCGTCGCCGCGGTCAGGCCGGACGCAGTGGCGGTCGAGAAGTCCACGTAGCCGATGGCGCCGGGAGTGGACTTGACGATCGATGCCAGGCCGCTGCCGCCTGTACCCGCGCGGGCGGTCGACGGCCACTTGACGATGGAACTGGTGCCGAGCTTCCAGGCACTGCCAGCGGCATCGACGAGGTACTGGGAGAAGTTCGCCGTAGTGCCCGAGGAGTCGGAGCGGACGGCGAGCGTGATCGAGGTGCTCGGCAGGCTGACGCCAGGGTTGAGCGCCGCGATCGCCGAGTTGTTCCAGCTCGTGATCTGGCCCTGGAAGATCTGCGCGAGAACGGCCGCGTCCAGCTTCAGCCCCTTGACGCCCGACAGGTTGTAAGCGATGGCGATCGGGCCGACCTGCACCGGGAAGTACAGCACCGTCGCTCCCGCGGGAACCTCAGATGCCTCCTTGCTCGGGATGGACGAGTCGGAGCCGGCGAACAGGACGGTGCTCTTGTACAGGTCAGCGCGGCCCGTGCCCGAGCCAACGCCCGCGTAGTTGACGGTAACGCTGGGGTCGACCGACTTGAACGCGGCGATGGCGGCCTGCTGGAAGTTCAGCTGGAACGTCGATCCTGCCGCGTTGATCGTGCCGCTCGCGGCAGCAGCGCTCGACGCTGGGGTGCTGGCAGGCGCGGACCCGCTCCCGGCCGGGGTGCTGCCAGCCGCCGCCGGGGTGCTCGACGAGGAGGAGCATGCGGCGAGGCCCAGCGCCATCGCAACGACGGCACCCCCCACCGTCACTGCCTGCTGTCTACGTCGAAGTTGCATTTCGAGGTTCTCCTTTTATGGTTTATGCATTCGCTCGGCCGCGATGAGCAGCCCGGGTAACCGGTCAGCCTGCAAACCGTGGTGTGCCAGTACAGTCTGCCGACGTTGACGCAGTTCACGGGTAAACGAGAGGTGGACAGCAGGAGTCTAAAAAGTGAAGTTATGGTGTACGGACTCGCGAATCTACCTTCACTGCCTTTGCCGCCAAGATCCCCGTCACGGATTATAGCCGGGAGCTGCACAAACCGACGGGCCGGAATACCTGACAACGGTACGGGCCATCCCCCGCAGCACCGCCGTGCAATGCCTTCCCGCTCGGTCGTATATCCAAAAGACAGATACAATTAATGATTCATTTGCCCTCAGTTTAAATACTGTTCATCTAGTCCGGAGACGGCAAAGGCGCGGCCGCCACGGCTTTCCCGTGACGACCGCGCCCGCAGTACTTGAGCAGAGCTAGACGGTCACGACTACCTTCGTCACCTGGCCATAATCCGCATCGACGGTGCGCTCGGCGCGCACGCCGCCGGGAGCGAGCACCCGCAGCGTCCACGACCCGGGCGCGGCAAAGAACCTGAACCCGCCGTCCGCACCGAGCGGCACCTCGGCGACGAACTCGTCTCCCGTGCCGAGCAGCCGGGCGTAGCCGGTCGAGATCGGGGCTCCGTCATGGCTGACGGTTCCCTCCACCACGGCCTGGTCGCCAGCCGCCACCGCGGTACTCACGCTGAAGCCACCCGCTGGTGCACCGCAGCCCTCGGCGCTCATCGGGCGTCACCTAGCTCGATCGGGACGCCGACGAGGGAGCCGTACTCGGTCCAGGAGCCGTCGTAGTTCTTCACGTTGGCCAGGTCGAGCAGCTCGTGGAGCACGAACCAGGTGTGCGCGGACCGCTCGCCGATACGGCAGTAGGCGATGGTGTCCTTGGCAAAGTCCAGGCCCGCCTCGGCCTCGTACAGCTCGCGCAGCTCGTCGTCGGAACGGAACGTGCCGTCCTCGTTCGCCGCCTTCGACCAGGGCACGTTCCGCGCGGTCGGGATGTGACCGGCGCGCTGTGCCTGCTCCTGCGGAAGGTGGGCTGGGGCGAGCAGCCGGCCTGCGAACTCATCTGGCGACCGCACGTCGACCAGGTTCCGCTTGCCGATGGCAGCCAGTACCTCTTCGCGCAGGGCACGCAGCGAGGAGTCCTGCTCGCTGGCGGTGTAGCTGGTCTTCGCGCGCTCAGGCACGTCCGTACTCAGCTCGCGGGAGTCGAGCTCCCACTTCTTGCGGCCACCGTCAAGCAGCTTCACGCTGGAGTGCCCGTAGAGGCGGAAGTACCAGTAGGCGTAGGCCGCGAACCAGTTGTTGTTGCCGCCGTACAGGACCACGGTGTCGTCATTCGAGATCCCCCGCTCGGACAGCAGCGCCTCGAAGCCCGTCTTGTCCACGAAGTCGCGGCGGACCGGGTCCTGCAGGTCCTTCTTCCAGTCGACCTTCACCGCGGTCGGGATGTGGCCCTTGTCGTAGGCGCTGGCGTCTTCGTCCACCTCCACGAGCACGACCCCGGGCTGGCCGAGCTGGGATTCCACCCACTCGGCGTCCACTAGGACGTCGGAACGACTCATTTGATATACCCCTCCTGATCGGGACGGCCGCCAGCTAGGCGAACGGCCGGGTCCGCTTAATGAACAGATACACCTGGCAGCCCAGGCAGAAATTGAAGGCCGCGTTGAGGAACGCCGCGGCGAGAGCGAGTGCCGTGAACACGATGCCCACGATGGCGGCACCGGAAGCGAATCCGGCGACACCGGCCAGCGCGAAGAAGGCACCGACTGCCTGCGCGAACCGGGGCGGGGCTTCCGCCTCGGTGTAGGCCGGCGGCCCGAGCCGCGGCCGGAGCAGAGAGCGGTAAATCAGTCCATACGGGGCGTAGCGCAATCCGGCTGCCGCGCCGATCACGAAGATCAGGGCCTGTACCGCGAGCAGCCAGCCACTCTGCGTAACCAGCACGGCGGCCAGCACGACAGTCGTGATTACCGCGCCAAATCTTGGACCTCGTGGGTCGATCTCCACCGGGAGTGCTCCTCGCCGCCGATCGGGCAATGCAGGACCGCATGGGGTCCGTAGGCTCAAGCCGCGGAGCACGGACAGATGGCTGTCGCGACGTGGCAGAAATCCACCGCACGCCGCTTCGTCAGCACTTCCTCTGTCCTCCAGGTCACGAACAAGATACTATTCGGCCTCGCTCCGGATGTCACCCTCCCGTAACTTCAGGAGGCATTCCCTGTATTGTCGACCAAAGTAGCCGAAGTTGTCGAGGGGACCGGCTCGATCACCTGGCCAAGCGCGGCGATCACGTCTGCCTTCCTTGGCAGCCCGGACGCGCGCTTGCTGATGACTCCGCCCGGGCCGAGGACCAGGATGGTCGGCGTGCTGTTAATGCGCAGCCGCCCGACCAGATCCAGCCGCTCGGTGGCGTCGATCTCGACATGGCGGACCCCGGCCACCATGTCCGCCACCTGGGCCAGGATCAGGCGAGTCGGCCGGCACGGCGCGCAGAACACCGTGGAGAACTGGACCAGGGTGGCCCGCTCGCCCAGCTCCGCGCCCAGATCCGCCTCGGTCAGCACGTCCCCGCCGGAGGCCGGCTTGTCCGCGCTCTTTGCGGAATCGCCGGCAACGGGCGTGGAGCTGCCAGGCGGCAGGTCAGCGGTTGCTGAGGCGCCCCGGCGTTGCCCGGCAGCGCGGAACTGGCCGGAACGCCGCCGCAGCACAAGCCCAATCGCCGTCGCCGCGACCAGGGCAACCACCAGCGCGATCAGTCCGGTCATGCCTGTGCAAGCGCCGGCGGCGCCGCGTCCATTCCCCGCCGGCAGCGCCGGTTTTTGGCGGAAGATCCGCGTTCGACGAAAGAAAACCAGTCAGGAACGGCTAGTAAATTTCCGTCGAGCATCGAACTTCCGTCCAAATCTGGCGGCGATCGGCTCTCCTGGGGCTGATGTGAATACGGTGGCTTATGTGACCTTTGGGGCTATAGTGCCGAGGCGACCCCGCTAGACGGGGATGGTCAGCCTAGACGGGGATGGTCAGCAGGGTGGCGCCGTGGGACATGATCTGGAATTCGGAGATCTGCTTGCCGGCCTCATCCGTTGCCGGGAGCGAGCCCCAGTACCAGACGCTGCCCTCGTCGGCCGCCGTCGTCCAGGACGCCGCGTTCACCCACGTTCCGTCGGTGAACCTGACCCGCAGCTCGCAGGTGGTGTTCTCCGCGATGCCGTCCACCTCGGCGGCGAGCACCGTACCCCAGTGCTCGGTGGCGAAGTCGATGTACGCGCTGGCACCGTTGACCGAGTTGGCGCCCTGCTCCTGCTGCCAGGCGCCGGCTCCGGGCGAGAACGGCATCGCGGGCGTGGACCCGCTCGACGCCAGGCCGCCGAAGACACCGCCTGCCAGCGCCACCACCGCGGCGGCCGCTGCCGCGTAGCGCCACCGGTTCCGCCGGCGGCGGGCGGCGGCGAGATCGAGGACCGTACCGACCAGCTGCCGTGATGGTTCCTCGTCGGCCGGGCCGGCCTCAGCCTCGATCCGGTCCAGTTCCTCCGGGGTAACCCTGGCCAGCAGCGCGGGCAGGCTGGCCAGTCCGGCCAGTTCGTCCCTGCAGTCACGGCAGGTTGCCAGGTGCGCGTCGACGAGCCCGCGCTCGGAGGGGTCGATGGCGCCGAGCACGTACACGCCCAGCGAGATACGTGTCTCAGCACACGTCCATTCGGTCATGGCGCCAGCCCTCGTTCTTGCAGAGCAAGCTTAAGTGCCTTGAGCGCGTAGAAGGTCCGCGACTTCACCGTTCCCGCTGGGATCCCCAGCGTCGCCGCGGCCTCCGCGACGGAACAGCCACGGTAGTAGGTCTCGATGATGACCCGGCGGTGATCGGGACGCAGCGAGGCGAGAGCGTCCGAGACGGCCCACGACTCAAGGGTCCGGTCGGCATCGTCATCGGACGGCAGAAGGTTCAGCGCCGCCTCGCCGAGCTCGGGGGGCCTGGCCTGCCGCGCCCGGTAGGAGTCGACGGCGAGATTGCGCGTGACGGCGAACAGCCACGGCCGCACCGGCCGCTCTGCCAGCGCCTCCGGATGGCGCCACGCCCGCACTATCGTCTCCTGCACCAGGTCCTCCGCACGCTGCCTGTCACCACCAGTCAGGTGGAGGGCATAACGAAGCAGGGCACCGCCGTGCTCGGCGTATAGCGCCCTTACAAAGGCTTCGTCAGCTGCCCCGCCTGGGTGGGCCGCGGTTCCCGCGTTCGGCACACTCTGTAGAACGTACGGGCGCGGCGAACGGTTCAAGTCGTCGGGAGAACTTTTTTCGGCGAGGCGATCATCGGGCCTGGTCTGCCCCGTAGGCCCGTCGGATCCATGCTTTCTGCTCATGCTCACTGACTTCGGAACGTAAATGAACGGACACACTCTGATGTCATACAGTGTGCCGTAATACGCGCATAATGCCCAGCCCGTCGCCAGAAGAGTTCATCCGCCGGCGAACGCCGGCAGCACCTCGATGGTCGCGCCTTCGTGAAGTACCAGGTCAGAGGCTGCCGGCCGGCCGGCTTGCACACCGTCCACCAGAAACGAGGACCGGCTCAGAACCTTGCGCAGCGGACTGTCCGCCGGGCGGCCAGCGAGTGCTGCGTCCAGCGCCTCGGCTAGCGTCCCTGCCTGCACCTCCTCCTCCGCCGCCCCGGCCGCATCCTTGGCCGCGGCCCAGTACCTGATTGTCACTGTCGCCATATCGGATATCCTGCCTGCATCGGGACCCGGGCGCTGTTGCCTCCGGGTCCTTGTGTGTTTATACAAGTAAGAGGAGGTGCCATCATGAGCGACCTGCTGCTAGTCACCGGCACGCTAGAGCCGTCCACCGATGTGCTGCCCGCGCTCGGGCTCCTGCTGCATCCTGTGCGGGTGGTGTCAGCGGAGGCAACGGCTCTGGTCGCCGCGCCGCCGGCCGACGTGGTCCTGATGGACGCGCGGCGCGAGCTCGCTCATGCCAGGAGTACCTGCCAGCTGCTTCGCACGACCGGACTCGACTGCCCGCTGTTCGTGATCGTCACCGAAGGCGGGCTCACCGCGGTGAACGCCGACTGGGGCGTGGACGATGTGATCCTCACCACAGCCGGTCCCGCCGAGCTGGAGGCGCGCATCCGGCTCGCCACCGGACGGCGGAGCCTCGCGGCCGCCGCCGATGTCCCCGACGAGATCCGCTCCGGCGAGCTTGCCATCGACGAGGCCACCTATTCGGCACGGCTCCGCGGCCGTGCGCTCGACCTCACCTTCAAGGAGTTCGAGCTGCTCAAGTTCCTCGCGCAGCACCCTGGCCGGGTCTTCACCCGCGCGCACCTGCTGCAGGAGGTCTGGGGCTATGACTATTTCGGCGGCACCAGGACCGTCGACGTGCATGTGCGGCGGCTACGGGCAAAGCTCGGCCCCGAGCACGAGTCCCTGATCGGTACGGTACGGAACGTTGGCTACCGGTTCGTCCCCGTCAAGGGGCCAAGGGAAGCCAGGGATGAGACGCCGGCCGCCCATCCCGTGAAAGCCACTCGGTGACGGCGGAACCGATCACGCACCTGACGCCTGGCCAGGTGAGCGCGGTCCTCGACCTCGCCGCCGCGGCCGCCGATGCCGACGGGATCGCGCCCCTGTCGGAGCACGGCATGCTCCGCGTCCAGCACAGCACACCTGGTCAGGGAGACGATTTCATCGTCACCGCCGCGGACGGGACCGTGACCGGCTACGCCTACCTGGATCCGCAGTCCCCCGACGATCAGGAGCGAGCCGGCGAGCTGGTGGTCCATCCCGCCTCCCGGCGCAACGGCCTGGGGACCGCACTGGCGCAGGCACTGGTTGCCGCGGCAGGCCAGCAGCCGGTCCGGGTATGGGCACACGGCGACCTTCCCGCGGCGGCCGCCCTGGCCAGCGCCGCGGGCTTCGAGCGGTTCCGTGCCCTGTGGCAGCTGCGCCGCTCGCTGGCGGATCCGCTGCCCGACCCCGGATTCGGGCCGGACGTGCTGCTGCGCACGTTCCGGCCCGGCAAGGACGAGGAGCCGTGGCTCCGCGTGAATGGCAGGGCCTTCGCCAAGCATCCGGAACAGGGCGGCTGGACCAGCCGCGACCTGGAGCTGCGCGAGCGGGAGCCGTGGTTCGACCCCGACGGCTTCTTCCTCGCGGAAGACACGCGGAGCGGAGCCATGCTCGGCTTCCACTGGACCAAGGTGCACCCCGATGACGTCGGCGAGGTCTACGTCGTGGGCATCGACCCGGACGCGCAGGGCCGCGGCCTTGGCCGCTCGCTTACCCTGGCCGGCCTGCACTACCTGCGGCAGCGGGGCCTGGGTGACGTCATGCTCTACGCGGACGAGGACAACACGGCCGCGATCGGCATGTACCGCAAGCTCGGCTTCACGCCCTGGCGTACCGACGCCATGTACCGCCGGCCAGCGGAAACTAGCTCTGGCCGATGATGCCGAGAACCTCATCGAGCTCGGCGTCGGTCAGCGGCCGGTCGGCCGCGGCGACCGCGCTCAGCACGTCCGTGTACAGGTCGATCTCATCCAGGGCGACCAAATCGTGAACACGAAGATCCAACTGCCTGGGAATCGTGCTCACCTCCGCCGCTGACGACTCCGTCCGCTTCCGGCCTAGGCTACGTGCCAGCACCGCTCCTGCGCATGACCCATCAGAGCCATTCCTAAACCACCTTCACGTGCGGTTTTTCTGGCCAGGACGATAACGATTTAGCTAATTTCGAGGCGCGGCCACCCGCCGGCCCGATAACGCCCGTCGCAACTTTCCCATCCGCAACTAGCCCCAAAGTGTCAAATAACCCGACAAACGCTGATATTTACCAACAATCAGGATAAACCGGGACGCTAGGTCGTTCCGGTTGCGCGTAACAGTGGTTCAAGACGAGAGTCATGCAGGTATGACCATCTTTCGCGCGCCGGGCACGTCACAGTCGTGGCCGGCGCCGCAACGCACGCATCAGACTTACCAGCAATCCCGCGAGATCGCCTCGGTGATCCCGCGTCCTGCTTAGTCCCGCAAGTCCCGCTAGACTCCGGACACGTTCCCGCCCTGCTAGCTCGGAAAATGATCTCGGGAAGCCGCGAATGAATGACACCAGTGATCTCCTGCCCAATCTCAGCCACGACGACGCCTTCGAAGTGCAGCTTCGCGGGTACAGCCGCCGCCAGGTGGACGAGTTCCTTGCCCGCTGCCGGAGCCAGATCCGCGACCTAGAACAGCGACTTGCCCGCGCGCTGGATGACTCCGAAGGTCTCAGGCGCGACCTGGCCACGGCACGTCAGCAGGCGCTGGGCGCCAAGCCGGCGCACGAGGAGGTCAGCGAGCGTATCTCCCAGATACTCAAGCTTGCCGACGACGAGGCACGGTCCCAGAAGACGAAAGCCCACGACGAGATAGGCCAGTTGCGCAACGACGCCCAGTCCGAGGTGGACCGGGTTCGCGGCGAGGCACGCGAGCAGTCCGAGCGCATGCTGACCGCCGCGCAGGAACAGGCGGAGCGGGCCATAACATCGGCACGGTCGGAGGCGGAGAAGGTACGCAACGCCTCCCGCACCGAAGCAGAGCGCATGACGAGCATGGCTCGCGCCGAAGCGGAGCGGACCACAACCGAGGCGCAGAAGAAGGCCGACACCGCCTTGAGCACCGCCAAGGCCCAGGCGAAGAAGGCGCTGGACGAGGCGACCGCACGAGCGACCGCGATCCACGACGGTGCCGAACGCCGCCTCAACCTGCTGAGCACCAGGCACTCGGAGACGATCAGCCGGCTCTCGGACATCCTCGACGGCGTGTCCTCGCTTGTCACCGCGGAGCGCGCCCGCCCCTCCCTGGAGGACGAGGTTTCCCAGACGGCCGCCAGGACGATGAGCGGCCCAGAGGCACCAGCTGCCCCATCGTCCCAGGGCCAGCCTCGGCAGCAGGGCGCAGCCCAGGCACGGCAGCCGCAGCCATCTGTCCAGCCTCGGACGCAGCCGACCACCCATGCCCAGTCGGCAAGCGGCCCGGTCCAGAGCCAGCTGAACACTCAGCTCCAGGGCCACGCACAGCCGCAGCACGCTGCTGCCAGGACCGGCGCGATTGACGACGACGAGCAGACCGAGGGCGTCCGCATCATGCCGACGACCCGGTCAAGCCAGTAGTCGCTTGGCGTGTCGCGGGGCCTGCCCGGCTCCGCGGCACGCCTGCCTACCCGAGGGTGTCGAGGCGGCGCAGGATGACACCCTCGCGAAGTGCCCAGGGGCACAGCTCGAACTGGTCGACACCGAGCAGGTCCAGCGTGGCGTCGGCGACGATGGCTCCGGCCGGCAGTTGCGGGGCACGCCCCGTTGACACGCCGGCGAGCTTGGCCCGCTCGGCCTGGGTAAGCTCGGGCAGCCGGTGCGCCCAGGTGGCAATGTCCGCGTGGCTGAGCACCCGCTTGGCGTAGGGCCCCTCGCTCGAAGGCGCCGCACCCGCGATCCGCGCCAGCTGGCGGAATGTCTTGGACGTGCCGACCACATGGTCGGGTGCCCCGTGCCGCAGAACCCCGCCTACCTCGTTGGCAATGACCGCCCGCACGTGCCGGCGCAGCTTGCGGACCTCATCGTGCGACGGCGGGTCCGCCGTGATCCAGTCCCTGGTCAGGCGGCCCGCGCCGAGCGGCAGCGAAACCAGCGCGTCCGGCTCCTCATCGATACCCGAGGCGACCTCCAGGGAGCCGCCGCCGATGTCGATCACCAGCAGCCGCCCTGACGACCAGCCAAACCACCGCCGGGCCGCGAGGAAGGTCAGGCGAGCCTCTTCCTCGCCGGTCATCACGTTGATGTTGGCCCCGGTCTGCTCCCGGATCCGGTCCAGCACCTGCTCGCCGTTCTCCGCGTCCCGTACCGCCGAGGTGGCGAACGCGATGAGCTCGGTGACGCCCTTGTCCTCGGCGATGCGCAGTGACTCCTCCACGACCGAGCGCAGGCTGTGCTCGCCCGCCTTGGACAGCCGGGCGCCATTTTCGAGGTTGTCGGCGAGCCGCAGTTCGGTCTTGTGAGAGAACGCGGGCATGGGCCGAGCGCCGGGATAGGCGTCTACCACAAGCAGGTGAACCGTGTTGGAACCTACGTCCAGCACCCCGAGTCGCATACTCAGACGCTACCCTGCCCCGGCCCCTGTACCCTCGCCCATGCCTCTTATCAGGTAATTTATCCAAAACGGAATGTGTGCTACGTGTCCAGGAAGGGTTCCTCGTGCGCAACGGTGACGTGTCGTTCTGGTGGCACTCGCAAGGCCTGCCGCCGCGGCATAAGTCGCTGCCGGAGAGCACGGAAGCGGATGTGTGCATCGTCGGTGGCGGTTACACCGGGCTGTGGACCGCTTACTATCTCAGGCAGGCCGCCCCGGCCCTCCGCGTCGTCGTCCTCGAGGCCACCTTTGCCGGGTTCGGCGCATCGGGCCGCAACGGGGGCTGGGTGACCGCCGCTCTGCCCGGCTCACGGGCCCGGTACGCCAAGGGCCCGCGGCGTTCGGCGGGGGGTCCGGGGGGCCGTCCTCCCGGTCGGGAAAGTGTCCGGGCACTGGAGCAGGCGCTGCGGGATACCGTCGATGAGGTGGCCAGGGTCTGCACGGCCGAGAACATCGACGCGGGCCTGGTGAAGGGCGGCACCCTGGCCGTCGCCACCTCACCCGCACAGGACGCCCGGCTGCGCGAGCGCATCGAAGCGGAGCGGGCCTGGGGTGACGAGGACGATGTCGTCTCCTACCTGGACCGGGACGAGCTGGCCGCCCGGCTGCGGGTGGCCGACGGGCTGGGCGCGCTGTACTCGCCGCACTGCGCCCGGATCCAGCCGGCCGCGCTGGTCGCGGGGCTCGCCGCGGCCACCACCCGGGCGGGAGCCGAACTGTACGAGGCCACCCCGGTGACCGCCATCGAGCCGGGCCGGGCCCGCACCCCGTTCGGCGACGTCCGCGCCCGGCACGTGCTGCGCTGCACCGAAGGCTTCACCGCGCAACTGCCAGGCCAGCGCCGCCGCCTGCTGCCGATGAACAGCGCGATGATCGTCACCGAGCCGCTGAGCGACGCGGCCTGGGACGAGATCGGCTGGTCCGGCTGCGAGACGCTCGGTGACGAGGCACATGCCTACATCTACGCTCAGCGCACGACCGACGGGCGGATCGCGCTCGGCGGGCGCGGCATCCCTTACCGGTTCGGCTCCGGCCTGGACGATCGCGGCGCGGTAGCACCGGGGACCGCCGAGTCGCTGGGCCGGATCCTGCGCCAGATGTTCCCGGCCGCCGCCTCGGCCGGGATCGCGCACGCGTGGTGCGGTGTGCTCGGCGTCCCCAGGGACTGGTGCGCCGCGGTGAACCTGGACCCCGTGACCGGGCTGGGCTCGGCCGGCGGCTACACCGGCCACGGCGTCGCCGCGTCCAACCTGGCCGGCCGCACCCTTGCCGATCTGGTCCGCGGCGCGGATACACCGCTGGTCACCCTCCCCTGGGTAGGCCACCGCTCCCCGTCATGGGAGCCCGAGCCACTGCGCTGGACCGGCGTGCGCAGCCTCTACACCCTCTACCGCGCCGCCGACCGCCTGGAAACCCGCAGCGCCGCCCCCCGCACCTCCCCCCTAGCCCGAGTAGGCGACCTAATCTCCGGCATCCCCCACTAGATCTCCGGCATCCCCCGCTAGCCGGCCCGGCCGCCCGCCGCCACCCCCGATTTCGGCGGAAGATCCGTGCTCAGCGGAGGAAAAGGTGTCATTTTTGACGCCTTTTCTTCCGCGTGGCAGCGATCTTCCGTCAAGATTCGAGCGGTGGGCTGCGGACGGCCCTGCCCGCCGACTTATCTACATAGTCTCATCTATATAGATAATGCTATGCTTTATCCATGAACCATGATCTGGGCGATGCCCTCTACGGCCTCGCCACGCTTATCGTGCGGTCGGTGCCAAGGGAGCTGAGCCTGACCGCGGCATCGACGCTCGCCGCCCTGGAGCGCAGCGGGCCGCAGCGCATCACCGCGCTCGCCGAGGCTCAGGGCATCACCCAGCCGTCGATGACGTCGCTGGTCACCCGGCTGGAAGAGGCCGGCCTGGTGCGGCGCCAGGCTGACCCCCTGGACGGGCGGGTCGTGCTCGTCGGCCTCGCGGATGGCGGCGCCGCATACGTGGCGGGCCGGCGCCGTCAAGGACGCGACTTCGTGCTGGAGCTGCTCGGCCGGCTGCCCGAGGACGAGCTGGCCGCCCTGGTCGCGGCCCTCCCGGCGATCAGACGGATCTCCGCGGCAACCCAGGAGGCCCTGGCATGAACACTGGTGCCAATCCGTTCCGCCAGCCGAAGGCGGTCTGGGCGGTGGCGTTCGCGTGCGTGGTGTCGTTCATGGGCATCGGCCTGGTCGATCCGATCCTGCCGGCCCTCGCCAAGCAGCTGAAGGCCACCCCCAGCTCGGTCGAGCTGCTGTTCACCAGCTATCTGGTGGTGACCGCGGTCGCCATGCTGGTGACCGGCTGGGTGTCCAGCCGGATCGGCGCCAAGCGCACCATGATCGCCGGGCTGATCCTCATCGTGGTGTTCAGCGCGGCGGCGGGGTCGTCCGGGTCGATCGGCCAGATCATCGAGTTCCGGGCCGGCTGGGGCCTGGGCAATGCACTGTTCATCGCCACGTCGCTGGCCGTGATCATCGGCGCCGCGTCCGGCGGTTTCGCCGGGGCCATCATCCTCTATGAGACCGCGCTGGGCGTGGGCATCGCCTTGGGCCCGCTCGTCGGCGGCGAGCTCGGCGGCATCAGCTGGCGCGGCCCGTTCTACGGGGTCACGGTGCTGATGTCGATCTCCCTCATCGCCACCATCACCCTGGTATCCAAGACCCCGAAGCCGGAACACCGAACGTCGATCCTGGCTCCGCTGCGGGCGCTGCGGCATCGCGGCCTGGCCACCATGAGCGTGACTGCCCTGTTCTACAACTGGGGTTTCTTCACGCTGCTGGCCTATACGCCGTTCCCGATGCACCTCGGCATTCACCAGCTCGGCTACGTGTTCACCGGCTGGGGCATCATGGTGGCCATCTTCGCAGTCTTCGTCGCACAGCGGCTCCAGCTCCGGTTCGGGACGCCCCGCTGCCTGTACGTGAACTTCTTCCTGCTCGGCGTCGACCTGGCCGTCATTGCCGCCTTCACATCCTCGCAGAAGATCCTCATCATTGCGGTGATCATCTCCGGTGCGTTCATCGGACTGAACAACACCCTCACCACCCAGGCGGTCATGCTTGTCTCTCCGGTGGAGCGCCCCGTCGCGTCGGCGTCCTACGGGTTCGTACGGTTCATCGGCGGCGGACTCGCACCATACTTCGCCTCCCGGATGGCCGCCGACTGGAACGTCCACATCCCCTTCTGGGTGGCTGCGGGCACCGAGGTCGTCGCCATCGCCGTGCTGGCCTCCGGGCACTCGCTCCTCACCCGCGCGGAAAGCGCCCGGTCCGAGCCCGCCGACGGGCGGGAGCCAGCAGAGCCTACGGAGCAACCAGCGCGTCGGTGAGAGGATCGATGCCGGCCAGGTTCGCTGCCAGGTCAGGGGGCAGCTGATGATGCGCGGCGAGCACGGCCGGGGTGTAGTAGGTGACCTTGGTCGATCCCTCATCGTCCCAGACCAGCACCTTGAGCGGGAGATCGATCGCCGCCAGCGGCACGGCCGCCATCACCGGCGTGCCCGCGGCCGGATTGCCGAACAGCACAAGCGTGGTCTCGCGCAGGTGCAGGCCCACGTGGCCGGCCTCGGCACTCTGGTCGATCACCGCGAAGACCTTCATTCCCTTCGCGGCGAGAATCCCGGTCAGGCGCGAAACCGTATCCGCGACCGACCTCGGGCTTACCTTGGTGGTCAGCTCCGTGTCACCCCAGTTAGTGTCGCTCCCGTTAGCCATCCCTGATCTCCCCTCATCGGATCACATAATTGTGGCAGGCCCTCAGCTTTCCCATGTCTCCGCTCGTCCGCGGCTCGTCGTCACCGAGGATCCGATCATCAGCCCGGACTGGGGAGAGGCGTCGTGCGACCATCGGGCAACCGGTAGGGCTGCAGCGGAACCTACGTGAACGACCGGATGTCTCCCGGGGCCGGCGGACCGGCCCCGGGAGACGGGGTTAGCTAGTCGGCTGCCTCCCGCTAGCCCGCACTGCCTTCGCAGGTGTCCGGCGGCGACCAGTTGAACTCCGGCAGGTTCGACAGCGTCACCCCGGCTGGGAACGTGCCATGGGCGGCGTAGTCCACCAGGTCTGTGGCAAGCGCCACGGTGTCCGCGGAGTCGGCTGAGTCTCCTGTCTCGAAGTTGTCCTCGTTTGCAGCGCCCGGTACCGAGTTAAGCGGCGGGTACTGGATGCTGAACGGCGTCGAGCCGGTGGCGTAGTCGCCATCGGACGGGTTCGCCCAGCCGCAGGGGTTCTGGTAGAGCGCGGTCGTCGCCGCATCGCCGATCGAGATCACCAGGTACTCGTTGTAGGTCTCCACGTCCAGCCACGCGTCGTAGTACGAGGTGATCACGTCGCTGGCCGGCAGGCCCTCCTCCGCCGCGATGGACAGCGCCGTCGCCTGGTCCGCGGGCGTGGCCGCGTACAGGACGATCTGGTTCGCCCACGAGCCGGTTGCGGTCGGCAGGGGCACCTCCGACCACGTGCCCGACGGGCTGCTGGCCTGATCAAGACTCAGCTGGCCCGAGTTGGTCAGGTACGCGCTCAGCGGCTGGCCGGACACCGGGTAGGCGTCCGCGCCGTAGATGCCGGCGGCCGTGCCGGGCAGCGCTGCGCTCTGCCAGCTTTCCCACTGCGGGCCGGTAGCCGACTGGTAGTCAACCTCTGGCTGACCGGAACTGGTCTGGTAGTAGACCACCTGACCCATGCGCACCGACGAGCCCGCCGCGCTCTGCGAGCTTCCTTCCAGGTAGGACGTGCTGGCGAGCTGGGTGCTCGCCGCGGGTGCGCCGGGCAGCTGGGTGGCCGAGGAGGACAGCCCCTGCACCCTGGCCTCCGTGAGCCTGTCCGAGCCGCTGACGTAGAACACGTCCACCTCATCCGGTCCCGCGGTCACCGCGGACAGGCTGCTCCCGGGCTTAACACCGGACGAGCCGGTGATCGGCTCGCTCTGCCAGGTGCCGCCGTTGTCGGTCTCCTCGATCAGCGAGTCGTGCCGGTCAAGGTAGAACAGCTCGGGACCGTGGGCGGTATCTGCGAGCGCCAGCGAACCCGGCGTGGTCGTCGCCGGCCCGCTCAGAGCGGCCGCGCTCCAGCTGCCGTTGTCACTGGCCTCGCTGAGCTGGCCGCCGGAACCGAAGTAGAACACATCGGGCCCCGACGACTCGGCGGACGCCACGATCGCGCTGTCAGCCTCCGGGTTGCCAGCCAGGGCCTGCGAGGTCCAGCTAGTGCCGTCCATGTAGGTCTGGGTGAGCGCGCCGCCCTGGATGTAGTAGGCGTGCGGGGTCATCGCGTCATCGTTGTTCGGGTCCGGGTACGCGAGCGAGGTCAGGCCGCTGCCGCTATCCGGCTGGCCGGCGGCCGGCAGCCGCAGCCAGGTCGCACTGTCGGTGAAGTCGTAAACCAGGCCGCCGCTCGGCGGGCGCTGGAACACGTACTGGTCGAACGGTCCTGGCTGGAACCAGATGCCGTTATTCGGCACCGTTGCCACCGCGGAGGACGCCCCGGTAACGTCCACGTCCAGCACCTTGGTGGTGACGGTGCCTGGGCTTGAGGTCACACTGACCGTGACCGGGTAGATCCCGTCCTCGGCCCACTCGTGGCTGACGTTCTGACCGGACTCGTTGGTGTTGCGGCCGTCGCCGAATGTCCACAGGTACTGCGTCATGCTGCCGCCCTGTACCGAGGCCCACGCGCTGAAGTTCACCGACTCACCGGCGACTACCGTCGACGGGCCGTTGATCGAGGCCGATGGGGCGGGCGGCTGCGAGCCGGTCGGCGGCGCGACGAAGGTCCACTGCTCGCCGGGGGCCCACACCGCGGACGCCCAGGTTGCCAGGGAGACGCCGGGGTCGTACTCGACCTTGATGGGGTCGCCAGGACCGCCGAAGTCGCCGTTCACCAGGTTGACCGTGCCGTCCGAGTTGACCGCGGTAACGATGCCGACGTGGTCGGAGTAGACACCCGCGTTGGCCTCGCCTGCCGGGTAGAACTCCACAGCATCGCCGACCGCCGGCGTGGTGCTGTCCGCGGTCATGGTCTCGCCCTGCTGCTGGCCCCAGTCATAGAACGTGAGAGCTGCCGCGTTGATCGTGTTCATGTCGACGGTGACCCCGGCCTGCTGCCATGCCCACTTGGCGAAGTCCGAGCACCACGTCTCCTGCTCATCCTCGACGCTGAGGCCCGTGTCGAGGCCGCAGCCATCGGAGTTGGGTGACTGAGCCCCGACCAAGGCGCTGTACGGGTCGCAGTCCAGGGCGTCGGTCTCAGAGGAGGGAGAGTCGAGGACGCCAACCTGGCCGAGTGCGATGTTGGCGATGGTCTGGCCGATCGTGGTGCCCTGGGTCGGAGCCTGCCGGGCCGCGTCCTGCCGTTCCGTCTGCGAGGGGTTGCAGACCGAAGCAGGCTGGGTGATGCCCCACTGCTGAGCGAGGGTGGTCGGCAGGCCAGCGGCGCAGCCGTACATCCCGGTGTCGACGAGCTGCCAGCCGCCGGCGGCGTTCTGGCGGAACACCGCGCCGCTGCCGCCGTCCTGGAACGCGGTCTGCAGGGTGGCGCTGTCCGAGGTGCCCGGCCGGAAGGCAGCGGTCGCCCAGTTGGCGCCGTTGTAGGAGCCGGCGTGCAGCGTCCCGGGGTCCATCCCGCCCACCGCCGAGGCGGGGATATGCCGGCCGGCGGCGAAGATCTGGGTGAGCTGGGCGTCAGTCGGGACGGCAGCAGGCGTGCTGGCCTGAGCCGCGTAGGTCGCGACCAGGCCAGCAGTGACCGTTACAGTGCCGGCCACGGCCAGCCATCTGATGGGGTGTTTTCGTATCAAGGTCGCGTCCCTCTTCCGTAGGGCTCCGTGATTCACTTGCGAAAAACTTGTCCAAGTGGGAACTTCCTAACAGGAACTGACCACAGCCGTCAACCGTCTGGATAAATTGTGATCCGTCACGATGGCGCAGGCTGCCGGCTAGAGGCCGGGTGACCTGCGGTTCGTGGGGCGCTTCGGCCCAGCCGTCCGGTGAATGTCGCGAGCGGTCTCGGCAACGACGAGAACACGTGGCGCTAAGGCCCCTGGTGGACGAGCGCCTCGAACTCCCTGCCGCGCCGATCGAACGGCGCCCCGATCCGGACCATGCCCAGGCCGGTCTCCGACGGCTGATCTACGACGCGTTTTTATGCTGCTCCCTTGAGGTCGAGCATCAGGGCACGGTGGTCGGATACCTCGGGTCGGGTGATGATCTTGAACCGCTGAACGGTGCTGGGTTCGGATACCAGCAGGTAGCTGGCGTGCCGTAGAGGTTTGGGATACCGGGAGGTCCTGGTGTCGGCATCCCCGACCAGATCGACCAGTCCGAGTTCTGTCAGGATCTGGAACGTCTCGCTGGCGGGCAGCAGGTTGAAGTCGCCGCATACCACTGTCAGGTCGCCGGGTTCGCGCACGCTGGTGATGAGGTCGGCGAAACGTTCGGCCTGTGCTCGCCGGGCCGGAGTGTCGGCCTTCCCACTCGGATCCCGCAAGCCGTGCAGGTGGGCGATAGTGACGAACCGCTGTGCTTCGCGGTCGAGGACACGCATGGCCTGGGCCGCGCGCGGGCGATCACCGGTCGGCCAGTGGCTCTGGTGATCGGTGTAGTGGCCGTGCACGAACGCCGATCGCATGCCGACGAGGGGAAGGCCGGAAGCCACGAAGGCCGCCAGTCCGAACTCCTGATGGTGCACGCCGCCCGTGTCGTCGTGGACCGGGCCGGCGTCGCTGACGGTGAAGAGCGAGTGGTGGCCAGGGAACAGCGAGCGGAGGTCGGCCAGGAGATCTGCCCGCTGCGGCAGTGACCGTTCGGCGTCGTTGAAGTATGTCCAGCCGCTGGAGGTCGGGGTGTGGGTGGTTTCCTGAAGGCAGAGGACATCGGCGCCGCATGTACCGAGCCAGCGGGCAAGGTCGTCGAACATCGCACCGCCCCAGGCGTTGAGAGAGATGATCCGCACGGGACACGAACCTAGTCCTGGCTGGAGTACTGGGCCAGAAGGTCGCCCGAAAAGATTTTGTCGCCTCGTCTTACCGATAAATTGATTCTCATTTTCCGGATTTCACCGGCGCTCGAATCAGCCGATACTCAGACCGCGTAATGACCCGGCCGGGACCGTAAACATTGGTGCCCGTGACGCTCATCGCCGTCAGTTTCACCGGAATCGCCGTCGGGGCGGCTGCCGCAGGGAAGCCCATCACCACGCACCATAAGCCGCAGGCCAGCACGTACCCGCTGGTCGTTCACCAGCTCTGCTACAACGCGTCTGGCGCCTTCAGCGTCCCCTCAGGAATCCGGCTGATCAATCAGTCCAGCCCAATGGCTTTATCCCGACGAGCATCAGTTCCGTCGCGACCGTGCACTGCAACCCTGTACAGAAGACGGTGCCCAGCGGCGTCTACCCGATCACCAACCCCAACGCGCACCTCGCATGCTTCCCCATCACTACCAGCGGCCAGTCGACGCCTACGGTGGTGGTCACCAACCAGTTCGGCTCGGCCACGCTGGTACCCAGCCAGCCGAACCTCCTGTGCGTACCGTCATGGAAGAGCCTGACAGGTCCGCCAGGCAAGTCACCGACCACGCCGCCCAACCTCAACCACTTCACGTGCTATCCGGTGTCAGAGATATCGGGCGGCTATACCCCGCTGTCGTCAGTCCAGCTGCAGGACGAGTTTGCCTCCGGGCCAGTTCCAGTATCTGTGAACCCGGTCCCATCGGAACTGTGCCTGCCAACGGAGAAGGTCCTCCCCTCCGGCCAGGTCTTCCCGATTATCAATCCGACGCTGCACCTGCTCTGCTTCCAGGTAAGCTCGACGCCGATCATCCCGACGGTATGGGACGAGAACCAGTTCGGCACGGCAACCGTCAGCATCTACTCCACTAAGTGGCCGTGCCTGCCATCCACCAAGCAAATAGTCACATAACGCCTATGTGAAACCAGTTGCCGGACATAGATCCGGCAACTGGTTTTATAAAATTGCGGCCGAAGATAATTATCCAGCCGAGCCGTTCTTCATAACGCATGCGGTCACGAGCGCGGCGAACTGGTCGGGGATCTCCTCCCAGGCGAAGACTTGACTGCACCTGGCCCGCGTCCCCCCAGCTGCAGTCAGCATGCGGATTCGCCGTGGCCGCCCGGCCTGTAATCATGGCTAAGGTGACTGATACACACGTGATCGTCTTGCCCGGCGGTGGTTATGCCGAGCACACTGCCCACGAGGGCGGCCCGGTCGCCAGCTGGCTGCGCGGGATCGGCGTCAGCGCGAGCGTGTTCCGTTACCCGCTCAATGTGCGGCACCCAGTGCCGCTGCGGGCGGTGCGGGCGGAGATCCGCCGGCGAAGGGCCGCGGGTGCCCACCGCATCGGGCTCATGGGGTTCTCAGCGGGCGGCCACCTGGCCGGGCTGGCGGCTCTCGCGCCCGGGGCCGCGCCAGAGGAGAAAGTCCAGTTCGCGGCCCTCGGATACGCCGTTACCTCCATGGAGACCGAGACCTACCGTCCTGCACGGCTGATCCTGCTCGGCGAGAACGCCAGCCCGGAGCTACGCCGGTCTACATCACTGGACGCCCTCGTAACGGGGGGATCGCCGCCGTTCTTCATCTGGCATACCGCGGAAGACGCCTACGTACCTCCCGAACACGCCTATCGCCTTGCCCGTGCGCTGGCAGCCAGCGGGGTACCGCACGCCGTGCACGTCTTCGCCCGCGGCCCGCACGGCCTCGGCCTTGCCCAGAGCAACGGCGAGGCGGGGATATGGACCACGCTAGCCGCCTCTTGGCTGCGTGACCTGCCCGTTTGACTGATTAGACAAGTCTGTCTATTATCGGTGATTATACAGACCTGTCTACTCAATAAGGATGCGTGGCACTGATGGCGCTGCACTGAGGAACCGGCCTGGCCGTGCCGCGGTGCCTGCCGTCGTCCCGGTTCAGGACCTATGATAGACAGGTCTGTCTAGAAAGGTGGCGATCACGATGGCTGTCAAGGACGTGACTGCGGTCCGGCCATCGGCGCGCGAGCGGCTGCTCGCGGCGGCCAACGAGCTTTTCTACAACGAGGGCGTGCACACGGTCGGGATCGACCGCGTCATTGAGCAGGCCGGCGTGGCCAAGGCCTCGCTGTATAACACCTTCGGCAGCAAGGATGAGCTGGTCCGCGCCTATCTGGAGGGCTGGCACGCCAGCGTCACCGAGCTCATTATGCGGGCAGTGGAACGCTACGACGTCCCGCGTGAGCGACTGCTCGCCGTCTTCGAAGGCCAGGGGGACCTGTTCGCCCAGCCGGGGTATCACGGCTGCGCCTTCGCCCGGGCCAGCGCGGAATCCCATCCCGGCGACCCAGCCGAGCGGGCTGCCGATGCCTACCGCGGCTGGGTACGCACGCTGCTCACCAAGCTGGCCGCGCAGGCCGGCGTGCCCGAACCCGAGGTACTGGCCCGCCAGCTGCACCTGCTCTTCGACGGCAGCGGGCAGTCCGCGCGGATGGACCACGATCCCGGCGCGGCCGCCGCGGCCCGCGCCGCCGCCGCCACCCTGCTGGACGCCGCCCTGCTGGACGCCGCCCTAGCCACCGGCCCGGCGGCCCGGCTCAGCGAGTGACCCGGTGAAGTGCAGTCAGCATGCGGATACCTCCGCCGTCCTCGGTAGCCAAAGATGTCAGCACAGGATGCGCGTCGCGCATCAGATGGCGGGAGGCCACTATGCCCATGATCGACACCTACGCTGCGGCTGGTACCTTCGCCGATAAGCACAAACTGGCGGTGGACCTGGCCAGCACGCTGATGCGTATCGAGCAGGTGCCGGATATCCCGATGTTCCGCAAGAACACCGCGGCGTTCGTGCACGAGCTGCCATCGGACTCGCTGTCCAACGTGGACGGCGACAGCACCTATGTCCGGGTTCAGGTACTGACCAACGCGGGTGCGCTCGACCGGGACAAGCAGCTCCAGGTTGTGCGGCAGTTCACCGATATCATCGCGCAGGCCGCGGATGACCCGACCCTGACGGACCGGACCTGGGTGCTGATCACCGAGGCGCCCGACGGCGGATGGGGGCTTGCCGGCCATGCCAACACCAATGCCGAGCTGGTCGCGGCCGCGCGTGCCCAGATCGCCGAGCTCTCTAAGGGCTGACGTTCCCGAAACACGTCTTCATGGTGTGCAGCTGCTAACGGCAGGGGTATCCGCACCCTGACCGCACTTCGTACGATGAGAGCGTGCGAGCCAAGGCCAGGGAACTCATCCAGCCTGTCCGCGGCCGCGAAGCCGAACTCGCCGCCCTGGAGCGGCACCTCGGTCAGCTGCTTTACGGCCAGGGCACGGTCGCCCTGGTCGAGGGGCGGGCCGGGATGGGCAAGAGCCGCCTCCTGCAGGAGGTGGCGACGATGGCGCGCCAGCGGTCGATCAGGGTCGGCAGCGGCGTGGCGGCCCCTTGTAACCAGATGGTCCAGCTCTTCCCGCTGATGGAGGCCCTGTTCGATGGCGCCTCTCCGATCCTGGAACGTACCGGGCTAGGCGAGGCGCACAAGTCGCCCGAGCAGCGATACTGGCTGCTGCAGGATCTGGAGGCGCTGCTCGAGCGGGCCGCGCTGGATACGCCGCTGCTGGTGTGCGTTGATGACCTGCAATGGGCCGACAACGACACGGTGGCCGCTCTCCGGTCGCTCACCGCCCGCCTGGCGACGGTTCCGGTGGCCTGGATTCTCGCATTTCGCCCTGGTCAGGGATTGCGCCCGCTTCGTGACGCGCTCGACTACCTGGAGCGGAAGGGAACCGACAAGATCGTTCTCGGCCCGCTGGACCGGGCCGGGGTGGCGCTGGTGGCGGCCGATGTCCTGCAGGCGGAGCCTGACGCTGCGGTGCTGAAGATGGCGGAGCGTGCAGGTGGGAGCCCGTTCCTTCTTGTCGAGCTCCTTTCCGGGCTACGCGAAGAAGGCCTCGTGCATAGCGAATCCGGGCGGGCCGAGCTGGTGGAATCGCGGCTGCCACGCCGGGTAAGCGAGAGCATGCGCCGAAGGCTGGAGCGGATGTCCGACCCGGCGCGCCAGGCGGCGGCGGTGGCCGCTGCCCTTGGCCGGAGGTTTTCAGCCAGCGACCTCGCGGCGATGCTCGAGCTGCCGGCATCGGCGCTGCTGACGCCGATCGAGGAACTGATTCACGCCGACATGCTGATCGAGCAGGGCGATAAGCTCGCGTTTGGTCACGATCTGATCCTCGAGGCAGTGCGCGGCAGCATGCCCGTCTCCGTGCGTCACGCACTTGATCGGCAGGCAGCCACGGTGCTGCTCGCCGGCGGAGCGCTCCCGGTAGAGGTGGCAACGCAGCTGGCCGCGAGCGCCGAGCCAGGTGACGAGGCAGCCATCGTGACCCTGTTCAAGGCCGCGGAAGCACTGGGCACGACCGATCCAGGTACCGCCGCCGACCTGGGCCAGCGCGCACTTGAGCTAGCACCCCGTCAGCACGCGCTGCGCGGGCCGATCGTGGCCCAGACCGCGGTCTGGCTGCACGCCGCCGCTCGCGGCGAGGAAGCCAAGTCGTTCGCTGACACCGCGATGCGTCAGGTGCTTCCTCCCGAGCAGGAAGCGGAGGTCTGCCTGAGCATCGCCGGCATGTTCGCCGTCTCGCCGGACGTGCGCGCCGAAGCCAGCCGCCGGGCCCTCGCGCTCCCCGGGCTGCCAGAGATCCTCCGGGCTCGTCACCTAGCGCTCCTTGTGCACAATCTGGTCACCGCCGGCAGGCCAGATGAAGATAGCGTGCTCGAAAAGGCAATGAAAGCCGTTCAGGACTGTCACGACATCCCCGGCCGGTTTGCCCTTGAAGTAGCCGGAGCTGGCCTCGCCTATTCAGACGGACGCTTTGGACAGGCACTCGAACTGGTCGAGGCAGCTCTCCGGACCGGCCTGGATACCAGCGACGAGACCCGAGAGCATGTGGCGCGGCAGTGGCGTTGCGAGGTGCTTAATGTGCTCGACCGGCTCGAGGAGTCAATCCAGATATCGACGGAGAATGTTGCCGCGGCGCAGCGTGACCGGCAGGGCTGGGCACTCGCCATTTTCGAGATCGGGAGGGGCAGGCAGCTGCTCCAGCTGGGCCGCCTGCTGGACGCCGCGGCAGTTCTTGAGGGGCGCTTCACCCTCGACACGGCGCATCAGGTCCTAGGCATCATGGATGCAGCGGGGGTCACCGCCCTCGGACGCGTCGCGCTGCACACGGGCGACCGGGGCCAGGCTCGCCAGGCAACGGAAATCGCGCACGTGATGCTCGGTCAAAGTGCCCCCAGCGTCCGCCGTCACGCGGCCTGGCTGCTGGCGCTGCGCGCGATGGCAGACGGCGACCCATCGGGCGCGCACCGATGGCTGTGCGCGCTGGGCGATGACGAACGCCTGTCCATCTTGCCGCTCTTCCCGATGGACATGCGCGACGAGCCACGCCTGGTTCACATCGCGCTCGCCGTGCAGGACCGGGAGCTCGCGGTTCATGTGGCCGCTTCCGCGCAGCGCCGCTCGGCGCTCAACCCAGGAGTCCGGTCCCTCGCCGCTGTTGCCGCTCACGCCAGCGGCCTGCTCAATCACAGCTGCCAGGGGCTGGCCGAAGCGGTGCAGCTGTTCGAAGGAGGTCCCCGCCCGCTGGAGCTGGCCGCGGCCCTGGAGGACCTAGCTGCCGCTAGCGCGGAAGAAGGCGACACACAGGCGGCGGTAGACGCGTTCGGCCGGGCACTGGCGCTCTATGCCGAGGCGGGCGCGGCCTGGGACGCGGGCCGGGTCCGTGGTCGGCTCAGGGCGCTGGGCGTGCGCAGGCGCCTGGCCTCAGCCGCGCCTCAGGGAAGAGGCTGGGCGGCGATGACCGACTCCGAGCTCACGGTAGCCCAGCTGGTTGCTCAGGGTTTCACCAACCGCGAGGTGGCGGAGCAGCTGTTCGTCTCGCCGCACACCGTCAGCAGCCACCTGCGCCATGTCTTCGCCAAGCTCGGCGTCAACTCCAGGGTCGAGCTGACCCGCCAAGCGGGCATCCACGGCTGGCCGTAGATATGACACGAACATGCGGTGCGCAGGAGCGTGATCGTCAGCGACATTTGGGTGCAGTGGCGCACAGGCGACCCAAGGAGCGGCGATGTTTCCCCAGGCTTGCGGCGAGGCCGCGTGGCCGGGCGATCCGCGTCCCGCTCCGCTAGTCGGCAGGGCTGCGGAGCTGTCCGTGCTGCGTGGCCTGGTTGACCCCGCCCCAGCCGCGAGCCGCGTAGTGCTTGTCCTCGGGGACGCGGGCATAGGCAAAACCGCGCTCCTGGCGGACATGGCGCAGCGAGCGCGGTCGGCTGGCTGGCGGGTGCTGGCGATCACTGGCCAGGTGTCGGAGGCGAACGTTGCCTTCGCGGCCCTTCATCAGCTGCTGCGGCCGGTCGCGCACAGCGCGGTGGACCTGCCGGCGCGGCAGAGTATGGCGCTAAGAGGTGCGCTTGGCCTGACCGCGGAGCCGGTGCCGCCCGACCAGCTGCTGACGGGAATCGCCGTACTCACTCTGCTGTCAGAGATAGCAGAACGAACCCCGCTCCTCGTGATCGCTGATGACACCCACCTGCTAGATCACAGTTCCCTGGGCGTGCTCGCCTTCGTGGGGCGCCGCCTCGACACTGAGCGCGTAGTCCTGGTCCTGGGTGGCCGCGATGCAGCACCCCTGGTGGCTCTGGATTCGGACTTCCCCGAGCTGCGTCTTGAGCCGCTGTCAGCCTCGGACGCCAACCGGCTACTGGACGGGCAGCCGCATCCGCCGCGCGGACGTGCTCGCGGTCAGGTGCTCGCCCAGGCCGCCGGCAACCCCCTGGCGCTGATCGAGCTGGCCAGGGTAATCGCCGCTGATCCCGCCGCGGGGCAGCGCTGGGCCGCCGAGCCACTGCCGCTGAGCGGCAAGCTGGCGGCGGTGTTCGCTCCCCCGCTCGCCGACCTGCCGGAACCGACACGGGCCGCGCTGCTGCTAGCCGCGATTGCCGATGACGCGGGCTCTGGCGCAACTGCAGGTGGTACACACGGGCTCGTGGCTGATGTGCTGGCTCCGGCCGAACGGCTGGGCCTGGTCAAGGTGAACCGGTCCGGGGTGCGTTTTTCCCATCCTCTTGTCCGTTCCGCCATCTACCACAACGCGCCGTTCGCGGATCGTGCCGCTGCGCACAGGCGGCTGGCTGACGCACTCACGGATCAGCCGGATCGGCAGGCGTGGCACCTTGCCGCGGCGGTACTGCAACCCGACGAACGAATCGCGTCGCTACTTGAGGCCACCGCGACCCAGGCGCAGCACCGTGGCGGCGCGGCGGCCGCGGTGCTCGCCCTGGAGCGCGCCGCGGAACTCAGCCCGGATCGCGGCGACCAGGCGAGGCGGCTAGTGTCCGCTGCCTGCGCTGCTGTCCCGACCGGGCAGGCGGACTTGGTCGAAGACCTGGCCGCCCGGGCCGTGGCCCTAGCGGAGGACCCGGAGCTGCGGATCGCCGCTCGCCGGGCGGCTGGCTGGGCCCTGGCCTGCACCAGCCGGCACGTTGCCGCGCTGTCGCTCCTGATCGCCGTCGCGGAAGAGGCTTGGGCAGGCCGGCCCGTCCTGGCTTTGGGCGCGCTCGGGGACGCGGCCGCCGTCGCGTATCAGTCGGGAGCGCCTGCTAGCCGTCAAGCCGTCATGCGCACCCTAGATCAGCTTGAGCGGGACGGGCAGCCCGGCAGCGCGACTTCCGTAGACGCCGACGCGGTTCGGGTGTGGATAAGGGCCAGCACCAGCCCGTTCTGCGGTAGAAGTGAGCTCATCCGGCGCCTGCACCGCCTTACCATCACGGAGCTCGAAGACCCAGCCGTGCCCGGTTCGGCCGCCTGGCTCCTTGACGAACCAGAGCTTGCGGCCGGACTGCTGCGGGAAGCCATGCGCCGGCTCCGGGCGCCCGGCGTCCGTGGCGCCAGCGGCGCGGCGCTGTCCGCACTCGGGTGGGCCTACACCGACACCGGCCGCTGGGATGACGCCCTCGTCGTGTGTGCCGAGGCCACCGACCTGGCTGAGGCGTACCAGCTGGATATCGTGGCGGCATTCGCCGACGTGACCGCGGCCACCGTCCTGGCCATGCGCGCAGACTCGGCCACGGCCCGCGCCCGCACCACCAGAGCCCTGGCCCGCATCGATCCCGCGCACACCCTGGGCGTAACCGCCCGGGCCCGGCACGCGCTCGGCCTCGCCGCCCTCGCTGATGGCGATCACCTCGTGGCCTACGCTCAGCTTCGCCAGCTGTTCCACTCAGACGGCAGGCCCCTGCACTATCACGTGTCCTATCTCGGCCTGGCCGATCTCGCAGCGGCCGCGATCCGCAGTGGCCAGCAGCCGGAAGGACGCGAAATCCTGGACCGTGCCCTCCGCTATCTGGACGGGGCACCATCCCCACGGCTAGACCAGCTTCTGGGCCGTGCCAGCGGCATACTGGCCGACCCGGCCAGCGCCGAACCCCACTTCGATAAGGCGCTTTCCGATCCGGCCGGTGAACGCTGGCCCTTCGAGCGAGCCCAGCTAAAGCTCGACTACGCCGAGTGGATGCGGCGTCAGCGCCGGATCAACGAGGCCAAGCCCCTGCTCACTGCCGCCCTGGAAACCTTCCAGCGGCTCAGGGCCGCGTCCTGGGCGCATCGTGCCGAAACCGAGCTGCGAGCGTGCGGGGTCAGCGTCCCCGACGCACCTGATCCGCGCAACGCCATGTCCGAGCTCACGCCCCAGCAGCGCCAGATCATCTGCCTCGCCAGCGCAGGTCTCACCAACCGCGAGATCGCCGATCGGCTGTACCTGTCCCCGCGAACGGTCGGCTCACATCTGTACCGCTCCTACCCCAAGCTCGGCGTGGCCGGCCGCCACCAGCTACGCGACGTCGTTACCCGGGCCGGCGCCCGGTGATGTCTGCGGCCTGGCCCGCCCGGTCTCGAAGATGTGCAGAGCCCAGGCTTGCCGTTCCTGCTAGGCGGCCGCGATGCTCCCGCTCGATATCTCCAGTGACTCCTCGACCCGGTCGCTACTGCGGTGACAACCCTGGCTCGTCGGCGGCTACGCGGCCGCTCCGCTGAGCGTTCTGAACGAGTTCGAGCGCTGGCGCGAAACGGCCGTCAGCATAGTTCAGACCGGATTCGGCCAGCTCAAGGACGAATTGACCGCACGAATCTCCAGATCTCTCAACTGCCTCCTTCGCCTCGTGCACCACCGCGTGCGCTTCGTCCAGCCGGCCCGCGGTCACCAGGTTGTGCAGCAGGTTGGCCGATAGCAGGGAGCGGAAGTAGGCCGGGATACCCGGGAGGGCAAGGCCCTGGTGGCATGAGGACGGCGGGCCGCCGTGCCGCTGTCGGTCCACTGCAGGTCGTCAAGGCAGATCAGCAGCGGCGTCCGCCGCGCTGCGCGCTCGAGCAAGCGCGCCGCGGACCCGGTCGAGCTGCTCATTCAGCGCGGCCAGCTGGGCACCTCGGCCGCAGAACGGTACCGGCATGCTCACCAGCCTGGCATGGCAATCGGAATCGGGCCAGACAACGGCAGCAGCGGCGCGTCGGTCGCCATGGTCTCTGGGTAGATCAGCCCCGCGCCGGTATTGAGCACGACCACTTCGTCCGTTTCCGTCAGCCAGCCGGCCGAGCGCAGTTGCCGTACCGCGGAGAAGCAAGCCGCGCCCTCGGGACAGATGAGGCTGCCCTCCAGACGTGCCACCGCGCGCTGATCGGCGAGCAGCGCCTCGTCCGTCACGGCTACCGCGATCCCGCCGGTGGCGTAGAGCGCTTCGAGAACGAGGAAATCGCCTAGGGCCTTCGGCACCGCGAGGCCGAACGCCACCGTCTTCGGGTCCGGCCACCCCTCGCTCTCGGCGGCTCCGGCCAGGAACGCCTTGACGATCGGCGCGCAGCCGTCCGGCTGGACGGCCACCAGCCGCGGCAGGTCACCCGCTACCCAGCCGAGTTCGAGCAGTTCGCGCAGTGCCTTGTAAATGCCGATGATGCCCACGCCCCCGCCGGCTGGATACACGATCACATCGGGCATCCGCCAGCCAAGCTGCTCGGCGATCTCCAGGCCCATCGTCTTCTTGCCCTCGATCCGGTAAGGCTCCCTGAGCGTGGCCACGTTCTGGTAGCCGGGGCGCCGGTCGAGGAAATTGGCGACAAGGCGGCCGGCGTGCCCGATGTCACCATCGACGAGATACAGCGGCCCCGGCGTTGCCGTTGGTCGGCATGGCGATCGCGGTTACGCCGAGTTCGGCGGCCCTGGATACGCCGACCGCGGCGCCACGTGCCTTGAACGTCCCGGTGGGAAGGAGTCCCTCGTCCTTCATCATCAGCTTCGGGACCCCGAGCGCCTGGCCGATCTTCGGCATGGGGAGCAGTGGCGTCATCCCCTCGCCGAGGCTTACCACGTGGGCGGCCTGCCGGACCGGAAGCAGCTCGTGGTAGCGCCACAGATCCGCGGACCTGCCCGCGATGTCGCGTGGAGTTACATGGCTGGCGACTTGCCTGAGGTCGTAGCGGGCCAGCAGCGGAGATCCGCAGGAGCAGGTGCCCTGTGTCCGGTCGGCGTCGTGATGGATCCCGCAGCGTGGGCACTCGAGGTGAGAGAGCGCGGAGTACGGCATCGGCATGGCCTGATCCCTCCAACGGCCTAGTGTGAGCGCAGCGCGGTTACCGGTAGCTGGATGACGTGGGTGACTTCTTCGGGTACCCGGATCAGCCGCCGGAGCAGGACGGGAAGGCTCACGATCTCACCGCGCGCCGCCGCGAGCAGGAGATCCATGAGATCCGGTGCGGGTTGCTCTGGCGGTTCCTCGATCTCGACGCGAGCGCAGACCACGGGTCCGCGTCTCGACGTCTCGACCGGGCCCAGGGCAGGCAGGAGCCCGAGCATCGTGCGGTTCTCGGCTAGGACCTCTGCGGTGAAGTACCGGACGCCGACCTCGAGTGCGCGCTCGCTCAGGCACTCGAGCAGCGCGGGCCCCAGCCCGCGGCCCTGCCATGCGTCGACCACCGTGACCCCGACGTCCGCGGTGTCGGACCGGTCCGAGCTGCGGACGAACCTGCATTCTGCGAGGATCTCCGCTGACCGCAGCGGCGTGGCGACCAGGGCCTCGTGGTTCTCGTGGTCGACCTCGACCGCGGCCTTGAGGGTGTGGTCGGGAAGTTCCGGCATGGCCGTAAAGAAGCGCCGGTAGCGGGACTGCTCGCCCAGGTTCGCGTACGCGCGGGCCAGGGCCGGCGCGTCATCGGGCCGTACCTGCCGGACCCGGACAGCGTCGCCGGACCTGATCCGGACCGTTCGCGAGCTGCTCGCTGGGGTCATGACCCGGTTCAACCCCGCGTCTTGTCGGCATCTGCCCCGGCCTGCCCACCGCGGCCCCTGCGGGTCAGCGCGACCATTGTCCTCGATGGCTTGCCACCCGGCGGGGGGAGCAGGAAATACCACGCGTTGAGCACGCCGCTGACAAACGCCACGACCGTAGCGGGAAACAGCAGGTACAGCCCGGCCTCCTGACCGGCGGCCAGGACCGCGCCGCTGGCCAGCACCAGCGCCATCGTGATCACGTTGAGGGCCGGGCGGTTGAAGATGCTGATCAGGCGAAGATCGTCGTCGGCAAGCCCGGTCAACAGGTGGTGATTGGCCGACAGGACCAGGCCCCCGAGCAGTCCCGTGGCCATGAGCTCGGCGCCAAGCACCCAGTCCGCCTGATGCGGTACGAGCAGAGTGGTCGCGATGAGCAGCGGGGTTATGAACAGGGTGAGGGTCTGTCCCGCACTCGCGCGCAACCCGGCATGACCGGCGATCCGGCCCGCGTTCAAGGACACCGACACGAAGAGCAGCCCGGTGAGGGCGCCGCTAGCGCCACCGATCATGGTGGCGAAGTCGTGCCAGTCCGCTGAACTGGTCATGAATCCCGCTTGGATCGCTGACCATCCATGTCCACCTGCGGATTCTTGCACATTACGGCGATTGTGCCGAGAGGTAACCCGATATCCCCATTCGAACTGCTTACCAGTGCCGCCATTAGGCGTCCGCGCCCTTCTCGTCCTGCGTGCCGCTGCCCGGCCGCAGCGGAGCCGTCGCCTTGACAAGTTCCTCTGCGAACTGACGCTGACCGGAGAGCAGCTTCTCGGCGAAGTCGTATGCGCTTGCCACGACATCCTGCGGCTTCGGCAGCTTGTCGGCGAGGGGCACCTGGACCGAGGGCACGTTCGGCGTCACGGCCTTGACAGTTTCAACCCAGGTCTTGACCGCCTCGACGACGGTCTCCTGGCTGGTGCGGATCACGTTCAGTAGCTCGTCCTGTACGTCCTGCGGGGAGTAGCTGGGCATTGTTCTCTGCCTTTCTCTAGGGGGTGCTGACATTGCTAACTATATCAAGCGCTAACTATATCTAGCAAGCCCTGGCCGCTATTCCTGGCCGACCGCCCCGGTTACCGGGTCAGGTGGATCGGCCGGCTCACGGGATGGATGCTTATTCGCACTCCAGCTTCCGGACCTCGATCAGCTCCAGGCCGAGTGCTTCAACCTCGGCCAGGACGCCGAACAGCGCGGACTGGTCCAGCAGGCCGGTGAGCACGGTATGGGGGCCGTGCTGCCGCGAGGTCAGCGCCGGGAAGGCCGAAAGCAACGTGACGCCAAGGTGCCCGTTGATCCGGATCATGTACCGGGCAGGGTCCATGCCGCCATGGTGAGGGGCAGTCAGGTGACCCCGCATCGCCGGGATCAGGTGATCGTGCGGCTAGAGATCGCCCCGATGCTCACTCCAGGATGCTGCTCGCGGAACCGCGGCGCCTACGCCTCCCTGAACGGCCTCCGCACCTGCGGCTGAGTCAGGGCCCCGTCACGCCTCACCGCACCACCACATAGGTCCCGCCACCCTTGCTCTGCTTCCTGCCAGGAAGCGGATTCAGCCGGAAGCGCTTCCCCACAGGAAGCAGAGCAAGGGTGGGCGGGGGAGACATCAGCCGTCGACACGACCGGCATCCGGTTGCGGATGGCGAACCCGGCATGCCGGCTGCCCGCCGGCTTGCATCACGCGGTCAAGGCCTGCGCGGTGGGCCTCTGGAGAGTGTCACTGCATTCAGGTGATCCGCTCATTACGCCCGCTATACCCGATAAATCGGGCGTAATGCCTTACGGCATTCGCGCGGAGGGCGCGAGCAAGCCCAGGTCGCGGGCGCGATCCACCGCCTCATGGCGGCTGTGGACGCCGAGCTTGGCGTACAGGTGCCGCCGATGGGTGTTGACGGTGTTCACCGAGAGGAAGAGCTCACTGGCGATGTCGTGCACCGTGAGGTGAGTCGGCAGGTAGCGCAGGACGCGGGTTTCTGAGACGGTTATTCTCGGGGGGAGGGTATCTCCCCGGGGGACGATCCCCCCTAGACCCCCCCTGCGCTTGGGGGGAAGCCGTTTCCCCCAAACCCCCTCGGGCCCTGCGGGCGCTCCGGGCGCTCCGGGCGCTCCGGGTCCAAGGGACCCGGAGGAGCCGGATGACCCGCTGAGGGCGACAGCCAGGTTCAGGAGCTGGGTGATCAGGGCGGGGTGGGCGGTGGCTGTCCGGCGGTGGCGGTCGAGGAGGGCCGGGACGGGATCCAGGAGGAACGGCAGGAGCATGCCGTTGGACTGCGTGATGTCGAGCGCCTGCTCCAGGACACGCCCAGCCGCGGCCTGGTCCCCAAGCGCGTCGCGGGCTCTTGCCGCCAGCAGCAGTGCCGTCACCATTCGTATGAGGCGGATCCCGGAAACCGAGCCGTCCAGGATGGGCGCGAGCGCATCGGCCGCCGCCTGCGGGTCGTCGCAGGCCAGTCGCAGCGCCGCCGCCGCGATGCGCATCTCCGCGCTGTCCCGCTCGTCATCACCCAGCCCGGCGAGGGTCTGCTCGGCCTGTCCAGTCTGGCCAAGTCGCACCAGCGTCTGCAGCATCCGTGACCGCATCGACGTCGCGAGGGCGTGCGGCCTGACCAGCGTCGCGGCCAGCTTCTCGGCTCCCTCGAAAGCAGCGAGCGCCTCCTGAAAACGGCCTCGGGCCAGTTCGAGGGCTGCGCGAGCATAACGCAAGCTCATTCCGGCTACCGGTTCCGCCTCGGTGCACAGGGTGCGCTCGGCGCGCTCCAGCCACGGCTCCGCCTCGTCCAGGCGCCCCTGGAACAGCATCACGATGCCGAGCTGTGCATAGGCCACCCCGGCGAGCGGTTCCTCACCCCAGCCATGCCGTTCCGCGAGCTCGATCGCCCGCAGGCTCAACTCCGCTCGCGGCGCATCAAGCCGGAACAGCAGCATCCCGTGCGCCCCGTGGGTCAGGCCGGTGAGCTCCAGGTACGGCCGCCCGATCAGGCGCGCCAGGGCAATGCCCTGCTCCAGATGGCGCTCCGCGTCCCCGAACCGGAAGGCCCAGACCTCGGCAATGCCGAGGCTGATGAGCGCCGCGGCGCGCAGGTCCTCGCTCAGTCCGAGGTGCACGGCATCGGCACCGTCGGTCAGGGCGAGCAGCCGCTGCGCCTCGTCGGCCACCACCGGGAAATCGGCGTGACACCGGGCAAGGAAGAGCCGCAGCACCGCCAGCATCACCTGCAGGCGTCCACGACGATCCGCGGGCACTGCCCTCAGTGCGCCGGCGACCATGGCCAGGCGCCGTCCGGCATCTTCGAGGGCTCCCCGGACCAGGTCACCGGCCACCTGCACGGTGGTGAGCTCCGGGCTGGCCGCGACGACCCTGCGGGGAAACCTGGCCAGCAGCTCGACCAGGGTAGCTCCCCTCCCGGCAAGGTAAAGGTCGAGCCAGTGGTCAGACAGCAACCGGGCTGCCGTCACCCAGTCCTGCGCGGCCTGGGCCTGGCGGACCGCCTCCGCCGGGTACCCGTGCTCGGCCAGCCACCTGGCGGCAGCACCGTGCAGTGCGGACCGGTCACTGGGCTGAGCGCGGCGCAACTCCAGCCGCAGCAGGTCCGCGAACAGCTGGTGATAGCGGAACCACGTCCTGCCCTCGTCCAGCGACACCACGAACGCGTTGGCCTGCTCCAGATCCTGCAAGATCCGTTCCCCGCCTGAGCTGCCGGTCAGCACGTCCGCCAGCGGACCGGATACGCGCTCAAGCACGGAGGTACGCACGAGCAGCCGGCGTACCTCCTCGCTCTGCCGGTCCAGCACCTCAGCCAGCAGGAATTCAGCTACCGTCCGGTCAGTACCTGAGAACTCCGCAGCGAACCGCTCCGGGTCAGGGTGCCCGGCCAGTGAAAGCGTGGCCAGCCGGAGCCCGGCCGCCCAGCCCTCGGTCCGGCCGTGCAAACGGGCCAGTGCTTCCTCCGGCAGCTGTGCCCCGGCAGCGGCGAGCAGCTCCCGCGCCTCGGCCAGGCTGAACCGCAGATCGGCCGCGCGGATCTCGGTCAGCTCCCCCTCCAGCCGCAGCCGGTGCAGCCCCATCCTGAGATCATGCCTGGTCGCAAACACAAAACGAAGCTGGCGCGGCGCGCGCAGCACCAGCAGCTCCAGCTGGGACAGCACCTCACCAGGATCGAGCACGTGCGCATCGTCGATCATCAGCCACAGCCGGTCCTCCAGCTGCGCCAGGTCCTTCAGCAGCCGCTCCACCACCGCCCAGCCGTTCAGGCCCGGTGCCGCGGTCAGCGGTCGCACCAGCGCCGACCCGGCCGCGGTGCCGCGCATCGCGTCGGAGACCGCGATCCAGAACTGCTGCGGATCCCGCTGCTCGCTGTCCAGCGGTACCCATGCCGCGCGGGTGGTCACCCCTTCCTCGGCGATCCAGGACCGCATCAGCATCGTCTTACCGCTGCCGGCCGGCGCCGATATCTGAACGACACGTTCCGCTTGCGCCAGTCGCCCGAACAGTGCGCGGCGAGGCACTACTCCAGCGGCTACCTCACGCATGCCGTCCGCCTTGCTCTGCGTGCCACGCCTTTAAGCGAATCCTCTGCGCCCGATCATAAATAGTCGTCATCTGACGACACCTTGCCGCTACGGAGGCCGCTACGGAGTGACGCCGTGACGCAGCGCCTCACGGACGATCTCCACCCGGCTCTTGGCACCGAGCTTGGCCAGGATGCGCGAGATATAGGTCTGCACCGTCCGCCGGGACAAGAACATGCCGAGGGCGATCTGCGATGTCGAGTCGCCCCTGGCGACCAGGGCAGCGATCTTCACCTCGGTCGGCGTGAGGGCGGCCCAGCCGGAGGTGGGCCGCTGCCTGCGCGGACCGCGGACGCCGCGCCTGATGCCATAGGGGCGGAGCCGGCTGTCTGCGCGACGGATGTCCCAGCGTGCACTCATACCCTCGTACAAGGTGACTGCCTCGTTCAGCGCCTCCCGTGCCTCCTCATGCTCGCCGCGTTTGGCCAGCACAGCGGCCAGATCCTCCATCGCGACCGGCAATTCCACCAGCGGGCCGACCGTCCGGTAGTGAGCGACAGCATCCCGGAGCGGGACCGGATCGGCAGTGAGCAGTCCCCGGCACCGCAAGCTTGCCGCGGCCGCCCGCGCCGGCTGGGTCTCGGCCGCGGCCTCCTGTTCGCAGGCCCGCGTCGCAGTCCGGGCCAGCTGCAGGTCGCCGGTGGCCATCGCGAGCCGCACCAGGTCAGGTAGCCACTGGTGGGTCAGCGTCATCTCACCGTCGTGCCGGGGCACGATCGCGGCCAGCATGTCCATGGCCTGAAGCGTCTCGCCGCGCTGCTCCAGCGCCATGGCCTGCGCGGCGACCAGAAAGTCCCGGTTCTCCCGGTCGGGGATCCGCAGGACAGGGAGAGCCAGGCCCGCGCGGAGATGCTGATCGGCAGCCGTCCGCTGCTCCCGGCGCCCGGCAATGAGCGCGGTTACCCCGTGGACCAGCAGCGCAGGCCAGCGCTCACGCAGGAATGTATACGTGAGTCCGGGAGCATCGGTGTCATCGGCGTCATCGGTGCTCAGCTCGGCCAGCGCATCGTCCCACTGGCCAAGCCAGTACCGCAGCACCGCGGCGGTGACCCAGGTCGTACGGTCCGGAGCGCCGCCGCGCTGCGCGGACTCGCGTGCCTGCCGCAGGCTTGCCTCCGCTTCCGGCCAGCGGTCGAGATTCTGCAGGGTGAAGATACGGCCATCGACGGCGAATGAACGCAGGTCCGCGTAGCCGGGAGCGTCGCCGAGCACGTGCAGTGCGCGGTCGACATGGTCGAGGGCGGCGACGTGGTCGCGCCTGACGCCGTGGCTGAGCCACAGGTCAGTCAGGGCATGAGCGGTCGCGAACGCGTCGCCGTTCTCCTCGGCGACGGACAGGGCCCGCCGGGCGGTCCCGTCCGCCGCGTCCAGGTCACCGGTATCGGCCCGCTCGAGCATCGCCAGCAGGGCCAGCATCCGGGCCTGCCAGGTGCGGGGCAGGCCGGCGGACTCCAGTGCCTGCTGGATGGTGGTTATCGCCTCGCCGCTGTGCCCCGCGCTGACCAGGGCGCGCGCGAGCACCGAGTACGTCTGCGCACGCCGCACTGGGTCAGCCATCGCCGGCAGAGCCGCTCTGGCCTGCTCGGCCGCCTCACCGTAGGAGCCGACGGCGAGCAAGGCTCGTACCAGGCTGGCCATCAGCCCGTCCGAGGCTTCATCGCCGCTTGGCGCCTTCTCCAGTTCGCCCCGCAGCAGGTCGGCCGCCAGCCGCGGTGCCTGCGTGGTCAGCGTAGGCGCGGTCTGGATAAGCCAGGCCCTGGCCCAGCCCTCACCTGGCTGCCTGGCCGCGAAAAGCTGCTGCGCGACGCTCAGGGCATCCGCGTCCGCGGCCGCGAGCCCTCGTGCCGCCTCAGCGTGCAGCGCTGTGCGCAGTGCCGCCGGCATGCTCTCATACAGTGCCTGGCGGATCAGCTGATGCCGGAACGCCAGCTCGGAACCCGAGCCGACCAGGATGCGAGCCGCGACCGCCTCCTGCAGGCCCGCTGCCAGTGCCGACACCGGCCTGCCAAGCAGCACGGCCAGGTCGGTGACCCTGAACTTCCCGCCAAGCAGCGCGGCGGTCCGCAGGATCTGCACCGTCTGCGCCGAGACGGAACTGAGCCGGTCATTCAGCAGGGCGGCCAGCGACGCCGGCAGCTGGTCCTGGGCCGCGGAATGGCCGCCGGCACCCCGTTCCAGGGCGTCGACCAGCTCGCGCAGGTACAGGGGATTTCCGGCGGCCTGACCGGTCAGCTGGCGCAGCGTACCTGCGGGCGGGGTGCCGAGCATGGCTGTCACCAGGGTGGCCACATCGATGTCGGGCAGCGGGCCGAGCGTGAGCACCGCTCGGCCGCGGCGGGCGAGGGACGCGCGCACCTGCTGCACCTGCGGCCGGCGCGGATCCAACCGGCACGTCGCTATCAGCAGCAGCGGCAGCTGATCGATGGAGGCGGCGAGCTGGTGCCACACAAGCAGCGATGCGTCATCGGCCCACTGCAGGTCGTCCATGACCATGACCGTCGGGCCGGCCGCGCACAGCTCGTCCGCCAGCGCCATCATCACCTCGACAGCGGAAACCGACGCGTCGCCGTCGGTGAAAAGCCCCAGACGCTGGCTGCGCAGCAGCCTGGCGGCGTGCGCGCGGCGAGGATCGGGCGAGCTGGGCCGGACCTGCAGGCAGTCCTGTATCACGCTCAGCGGCAGCCGCTCAGCGAGTTCGTCCGCGATCCCCCACCCGATGTCCCAGCCCAGCTCGCTCGCTGGCGCTAGGGCCTCGGCGACCAGGGACGACTTGCCGATGCCAGGCTCGCCCTCGACCCAGACCGCCATGCCCCCGCCAAGGCGGAGAGCCTCGATACCACTCCGGAGGGTCGCGAGCTCCTTACCGCGGTCCACCCACCGCTGCGGACGGTCGACAGGCCACATGGCTGTAAACGTACGCGCCTCCCAGGCTCGGTCGTACCCGGGTGATTGGTCGTCACTGGATTCCGGTGATGACCAATCACCTGCCTGGCGGCAAGGTCAAGGACATAGCGGGCTGGGTCGCGGCCTTCACCGACGACGGCACCTTCACTGATAACTCTATCGGTGTCGCCTACCGCGGCCCTGGCAGCGACGGCCTCTCCTGGCCGGTCGAGAACATGGCGCTGGCGTTCCCTGACATGCACCGCGAGCTTCACCAGGTGTACGTCAGCGGAGACATCGTGGTGGTCCAGCTGCTCCTCCAGGGAACCCACCACGGACCGTTCAGCCTCCCCACGGGGACGCTGCCGCCGACCGGCAAGCGAATGGACGCCCCGTGCTGCGACGTCTTCGAGCTGGCCGGCGGCAAGATCAAGCGCTTCGACTGCTACCCGGAAGGCTCGGTCATCCTCACCCAGCTCGGCGTGATCGGCAACCTCAGCGCCGCGCTCGAGCAGTGAGTCTGCTGCCGTGACCTTCACCGTGGACACCCATCACCACATCCTGCCTGGCTAGCCGAAGTACTCGGCTAGCCAGGGTGCGGTCACGCTGCCCGCATCATGCGCGACCTCGGCGGGGGTCCCGGTCGCGAGGATGCGGCCGCCTTCCGGGCCGCCGCCGGGGCCCATGTCGATGAGGTAGTCGGCTGCCGCCAGCAGGTCGAGGTCGTGGTCGATGACGATGATCGTCGCCCCGGCATCGAGCAGCTGGTCGAACACGCCCACCAGCGTTGCCACGTCGAGCGGGTGCAAGCCGGTGGTCGGCTCGTCGAACACGTACAGCGCGCCTTGCTGGCTGCTGCGCAGCCTGGAGGCAATCTTCAGGCGCTGCGACTCACCACCGGACAGCGACGGGGTTGGCTCGCCAAGCCTGAGGTAGCCAAGGCCGACCTCATCGACGGGCCGCAGCGCGGCCGCGATGGACGGCTGGCCCGCGAACCGCTCAACGGCGTCGTGGACGCTCAGGCCGAGTACATCGGCGATGGTCATGTCGTCAACGCGCACCGCGAGGACAGCGTCGTTGTAGCGCGCGCCGTGACAGGTCGGGCACTGAACCGTGATGTCGGGCAGGTACTGGACGTCGAGGTCCAGGTGGCCAAGACCTCGGCAGGTCGGGCACTGGCCCTCGCGGGTGTTGAACGAGAAATGTCCGGGCTTCCAGTGATGCCGCCTGGCGTATGCGGACGCGGCGAAAAGGGCGCGGATATGATCGAACGCCCTGCTGTAGGTCGCCGGTGTTGACCGCGAGTTCTGTCCGATCGGCGAGGCATCGATCTGGACGACCTGCCGTATGCCCTGCAGGTCCAGGCGGCGGACATGGCTCGGCTCCGGCGAGCCGCTAAGGCGCGCCCGCGCGGCCGGGATCAGGCTGTCAAGCACGAGGGCGGTCTTGCCCGCCCCGGACGGGCCAGCCACCGCGCTCAGCCGGTGCACGGGAAACTCCGCGGTGAGGTCATGCAGGTTATAGAGGTCGGCGATCTCGAGGACGATCTGCCCGTCAGCTGGGCGCTCGGGCCGGTCACGGGAAACACCGGGCGCGCCGGCCAGGAACGGGCCGATGATCGAGCGAGGATCGGATTCCAGCTGAGCCGGGGTGCCCGCGGCGATCACGTGGCCGCCTTGTGTACCGGCTCCGGGGCCGAGCTCGATGACCCAGTCGGCGGAGCGGATGAGCTCTCGCTCATGCTCGACCACGATCACCGAGTTGCCGTTCCCGGCCAGGGCGGAGATCACCTTGCGCAGCCCGGTGACGTTGCTGGGATGCAGTCCGACCGATGGCTCGTCCAGTACGTAGAGCATGCCGGTGGTGCTGGCGCGGACGGTTGAGGTGAGCTCAAGCCGCTGACGCTCACCGGTCGACAGCGAGGCACCGGCACGGTCAAGCGTGAGGTAGCTCAGGCCGACCCCGAGCAGGGGCGTGAGTGCACCGTTCAGCTCGGTGAGCAGCCTGTCGGTCACCGCGCTGAGCTCGGCCGGGAGCCCGCCGGGAAGGAGGGCCGCGAACTCCCGCAGCTCTTCCAGGCTGAGCATGGCGATCTCGGCGATGTTCCGCCCGCTCAGCTTCGACGCCAGTGCCTCAGGGCGCAGCCGGGTGCCGTGGCACACCGAGCAGGTGCGGGTGATGACGAAACGCTGCACCAGCCGTCTGGTGCGCTCGTTGTCGCTGCGCAGCGACCGCTCTACCGCGGCGACGGCGTTGTCATAGTTCACCGACAGCTGGACGGTCCGCTCGTTCTTGCCCGAGTGCAGCGTCACCTTCCGCTGCACGGGCGGGCCGTGCAGCACGATGTCGCGTTCCTGCTCGGAGAGCGAGGAGTAAGGGACGTCGAGGCGTACCCCGAGCTCGCCGGCGGCATACATGGACAGCCGCCGCCCGCCGGAGTTCCACGGCAGTACCGCTCCCTCCTCGATCGTCTTGCCTGGATCGGGCACCAGGGTGGTTTCGTCGACTTCGGACCGTACGCCCAGGCCCTGGCACGCTGGGCAGGCCCCGTAGGAGTTGAAGGCGAACGATTCGGCGCCGGGATGCTCAAAGTGCGCACCGCAGACCGGGCAGGTGATCTCCTCGGCGAACGCCGCGATCGACGGGTCGACGTAGTGGCCGTTCGGGCACAGGTGCGAGCCCAGCCGCGACACGATCAGCCGCAGGACGTTCAGTACCTCGGACATGGTTCCGACGGTGCTGCGCGGTCCGGGCACGGGCGGCCGCTGCCGCAGGGCGAGCGCGGGCGGGAGGTGATCGATCCTGTCCACGTCGGGACGCTGCGCCTGGGTCAGCCTCCGGCGGCTGTACGTGCTCAGGCCGGAGAGGTAGCGCTGCATGCCTTCGGCGTACAGGGTGCCGATGGCCAGCGACGTCTTACCCGACCCGGACACGCCGACGACAGCGACCGTGCGCCACAACGGCACGTCGACGTCGACGTCGCGCAGGTTGTTGTGCCTGGCGCCATGCACGCCGATAACGCTGGGCAGGCCGCTAGCGCCAGGCAGTGTTTCCGGCATGGTCAGGGGTGTACAGGACCGCTGGGCCCAGAGTCAAGGCGCAACGACTGCATGACGGCGAAGGTCGTGGTCCACGTGTATTCCTCGATGTCGGCCGCGGCCAGCACACCGGTGTACTTCGCGATCACCGGAGCGGCGGCACGGTCGGTGACGGCCTTGAGGTGCCCCCTGATCCCGGCCCAGACATTCTCGCCGTAGTGCACGTAGAAGGGCACCGGATTAACTGAGGCCAGTGCCTCCCTCGCGCTCGCTTCGATGTCGGCCATGTACTGCTGGTGCAGCTCGACATCCTCGCGGGTAGCGAGCCTGCTCAGGTGGCCGCTGATGAGATGCTGCCACGGATAGTCCATCGCGATCGCCGGGGCGCCCAGATAGCCGGGCACGTCCTCGCTGAGGTTGGTGTTGTAGATAGGCACCCAGCCGGCGTTGACGATGTCGATGAGCATCAGCGTGTCGTGGTCGGGGAAGTGGATGTAGATGTTGTCCGGTGAGTGGTTGGAGCCGTGCCAGGCGAGCTCGACCCGCTCCCCGCCCACCTCCAGCGTGTAGCTGTCGGCGAATGTGACGTCCGGTACCGGCCTGGCCGGGTCGTTGTCCCGTGTCAGCAGCCGGTGGGTCTCCTCGTGCCCGATGCGCACCACGTCGTCGAACAGCGAGGAGGCTGCTCCGTGGTCCGCGTGGTGGTGCGAGTACACCAGGTGAGTGACCTTGTTACTGACACCCTCAGCGGCAGCGATCTCGTCCACGGCCCGCTGCAGGTTACCGCCGATGCTGGGCGGTGCGTCGAACAGCACGACGCCGTCGCCGGTGGCCAGGAACGCTGAATTGTAGACACCGTCGGTGACCCAGTACAGGTTCCGCTCGACCTGCCCGACGTGGTAGCCCTGCTCGTTCAGTGCCACTCCGCGCGCCGCCTGCGGGACGGGCACGTAGTCAGGCAGATCGGCGTCAGGCAGGTCGGCGGCTGGTGAAGTCACGGCTTCTCCCTCATGGTTAGGTCCATGCGGCCATGGTTCAGGGCAGGAAGGTGAGTCCGCATCGCCAGGATCTGGTGAGTCCCGTGTCCGGCACGTACCCTTACAGGGTGTTGCGGCTGATACGGCGCGGGGAACTGCTTGCCTCCCTCGATCGCGCGGCGGAAGCCAAGGTAACGCTTATCTCGGGCCCCGCGGGCAGCGGCAAGACCTCGCTGCTGCGGGCCTGGGCGGACGGGCCGGGTCAGCCGTACCGGCTGGCAGTCGTCCAGCTGCAGCGCAACCAGCAGGACTCCCAGCAGTTCTGGCTTTCCGTCCTCGGCGCGATCCGGCAGGCCGCCGGCACGCCCGGCGGAACCGAGCAGCTGGCAGCGACGCCCGACTTCAACCAGGGGGCCGTCGCCGACAGAGTTCGCTCGGAGCTTGCTCAGCATCGCGACCGCACCTTCCTGATCATCGACGACCTCCACGAGCTGACCTCGCCGGAGGCGCTCACGCAGCTGACGGGACTACTGGAAAAGCTCCCCGAGCATGTGCACGCGATCCTCACCACGCGGCATGATCTGCCACTGCGGCTGCACAGGCTTCGCCTGGCTGGCGAGCTGGCCGAGATCCGCGCCGCGGACCTGCGTTTTACCGGGCGCGAGACCCGCGAGTTCCTGAAGGCCTCGGACATCACGCTGTCGGAAGGCCGCGCCGAGGAGCTGCACCAGCGCACGGAAGGCTGGGCCGCGGGCCTGCGGCTCGCGGTCATCTCACTGGCCAGCAGCCCCGACCCCGAACGTTTCGTGGCGGAGTTCTCCGGGAGCAGCCGCACCGTCGCCGAGTACCTGCTCGTCGAGATGCTGGATTCCCAGCCGGCCGAGGTCCAGCTGCTGCTGCTGCGCACCTCCCTGCTTGACCGGGTCAATGGCGAGCTGGCGGATGTGCTGACGGAGAGCCACGGCTCGGAACGGTTCCTGCTCGGCCTCGAGGACGCCAACGCGTTCGTCGTCTCGCTCGACCCGGCCAGGACCTGGTTCCGGTATCACCATCTCTTCGCTGACCTGCTCCGGCTTGAACTGCGCCGGAGGCTCCCCCAGCAAGTGCCTGTCCTGCACCGGCTGGCGGCCGCCTGGTTCAGCCAGCACGGCGAGATCGTCGACGCCGTCCGGCACACCCAGGCGGCGGGCGACTGGGCCGACGCGGCGCGGCTGCTCGCCGACCACTCGTTCGGCATGACGCTCGACGGACAGGCACAGACCATCCAGGCGCTGCTGCGGGCCTTTCCGCCCGGCGCCGTCACTGACGGCCCCGACCTCCCTCTCGCGCGCGCAACCAGCGACCTTGCCAGGGGACACCTGGACGAGGCAGCCGCCCACCTGAGCGTGGCAGAAACCTCGATCACGTCGACACCGCCAGATCGCAGGCGCCGGCTCGACGTGGCCATCGCGGCACTGAAGCTGTCGCTGGCGCGCAAGCGCGGCCACCTAGCGGGGGTAGTCGAGCAGGTCAGGTTCCTCGCCGCGCCGATAACCGCGCAGTCCGACGAGGAGATCGCGCTCGACACCGACCTGCGGGCGGTGGCGCTCATGAACCTCGGAACCGTCGAGGCGTGGTCGCTCGGAAATCAGGACAGCCAGCGGCACCTGCAAGAAGGTGCCGAGCTTGCGCGGAGGATCGGGCGTCCGTACCTCGAGGTGGCCTGCCTGGCCGAGCTTGCCTTCGCATCGAAGATCGAGCCTTTCGCACATACCAGGCAGCGATGCCTGGAGGCGATTGCCCTTGCCGAGCAGCATGGCTGGGGCGCAGAGCCAGTCATCTCACCGGCCCTGGTGAACCTCGCGGGCGTTTTCATCTGGACAGGTCAATTCGACGAGGGCGACCGCTGGGTGCGCCGCACCGCCCGCGCGCTGGAGACAGACACCGGGCCCAGCATCAGGCTGCTGCTGCACCTGTGCACGGGCTTGCTGATGTCCGGCCAGCGCAGGCAGCGCGAGGCGCTCGCGGAATTCAGGGCAGCCGAGGACCTGCAGGAACAGCTGGAAGGCTCACACGCGCTGATGCGCCAGCTGACCGGCTTCAGGCTCGCCACTCAGGCTCGGCTCGGGCAGCTGAGCGAGGCCAGGGCTTCGCTGGCAGCACTCGATGCGGACCTGGCGGGCTCCGGCGAGATCGGCAATGCCCGCGCGGTCATCAGCCTCGCCGAGGGCAACCCGGCCACCGCTCTCGCCGCGATCCGCGACGTCCTGGACGGCGTAGCCCCTGTCGTCGGCTACATGGCCGTCATCGACGCGAACCTGCTGGCGGCGCTCGCGCATCGCGAACTCGGCAGCAAGCACGCCGCGGAGGCGGCCGTCGAGCGCGCACTGGCGCTAGCGGAGGCAGACCGGCTCATCCTGCCGTTCTCTATGACAGCTTCACTTGAGCTGCTCGAGGCCATGCCGCGGCATGAGACAGCTCACGCAGCGCTGCTGACCGACATCGTCGACGTGATGCGCGGATCTTCGCCCGGTCGTGAGCCTGCGCTGGCGTCTTCGGCGGAGCAGCTCAGCCCGACCGAGCTGCGCGTGCTGCGGTATCTCCCGACGAACCTGTCCCGGCCGGAGATCGCTGGCGAGCTATCGGTGTCGGTGAACACCATCAACACCCATATCCGTAATATCTACGCCAAGCTCCAGGCGCAGGATCGTTCCTCTGCGGTGCGGCGCGCACGCGAGATGCGGCTGCTTACCCGCTAGAGCACAAATCACCGGGATCTGGTGAAGACCTTTCACCTGTCTGGCGGCAACTCTGAAGCTTCCGTGAGCAGAAGCAGAGGAGATCAGCGGTGACGAATGACCTGGGTGTCTGGAAGGCGGAGGACTGCGCCCTAGTCCTGATCGATTACCAGAATGAGATGTTCGAGGTCATCCGATCGGAGACGCCCACCGACCTGGTCGAGCTGCATGTCCGGCTGCTGGCCAAGACCGCCAAGGCGTATGGCATGCCGATCGTCTTGTCGACAGTGGGCGTGAAGATCGGCTTCAACGGACCTACGCTCCCGTCGGTCCTCGCCGAGCTTGACGGAATCGAGCCGATCGACCGGACGTCGATGAACGCGTTCGAGGACGAAGCCTTCCGGCAGGCCGTAGCGGCCACGGGGCGCAGGCGGCTGATCATTGGCGGGCTCCATACGGAGATCTGCCTCACGTTCGCCACCGTCGAGGCTCTGAAGAACGGATACGACGTGCTCTACGTCGCCGACGCCGTCGGCGGCCGCTCGCAGGTCGCGCACCGAACCGCCATCGAGCGGCTGGCGCACGCCGGGGCCGTTCCGACCACGGCCCTCGCGGTCGTCACCGAGCTGTTCAGGGACTGGGCGGGGCCACTCGCCGGGCCGGCCAGCGACGTCATCTACTGGTACTTCAGCGAGGCCCCGAAGCACACCGATGCGGTGGGCGTCGCCGACGCAGAGAAGCGCGCCGCGGCTGCTCACGGTGGTAACTGAGATGGCCGGCCGGCTGGAAGAAAAGGTCTGTGTCATCACGGGCACCGGCGGGAGCATGGGACGCGCCGCGGCCCTGACGTTCGCCCGCGAGGGCGCGTCGGTCGTCGGCTGCGATGTGGCGGTCGAGCCAGCGGAGGCGACCGTCGAAATGGTTCACACCGCGGGCGGCAAGATGGTGTCACTACAGCCGTGCCATCTGGGCGATCCCGCCGAATGCGCGAAGCTCGTCGAGCTGGCGGTGAGCGAGTTCGGCCGGATCGACGTGCTGTACAACCTCGCCGCCCGGTCCCACCTGCACTGGTTCGAGGACTTCACCAACGAGGAATGGGCCGCCGCCCGCACGGACGAGGTGGACCTGGTGTTCTACCTCACCAAGGCGGCGTGGCCCCACCTGAAGGACAGCCGGGGCGTGGTCGTGAACATGGCCTCCCTGAACGGGTCCCTCAGCTTCAAGAACCTGCCGGCGATAGCCCACATGACGAATAAGTCAGGGATCATCGGGATGACGCGGCAGCTCGCGATGGAGGGAAGCAAGCACGGGATCCGCGTCAACTCGGTCTCGCCTGGCCTGATCGAAAGCGGCGCGACCCGAGGGGAGCTAACGGACCCGCAGTGGGGCCAGGCGATGCGTGACCGGACACTCCTTGGCCGGTTCGGTCAGCCGGAGGACGTGGCGAACGTCGCGTTGTTCCTCGCGTCCGACGAGAGCTCCTACGTGACTGGCATTGACCTCGTGGTCGATGGCGGCATGAAGGTCTGGTGAGGCACCATGTCAGCCACACCCGACGTTAATGCCGCCGCGTTGCCAGCGGCGCAAAGACGCCGGCACCGGTCCGGCTTCTGGTCCGTGGCGTTCGCCTTCCTGATCGTCATGGCCGTCGCCACGCTGCCCAGCCCTCTCTACGGCATCTACCGCGTCCGTGATCACCTCTCGGCCCTCACCATCACCGTCGTCTTCGCGATCTTCGCGGGTGGCACTATTCTCACGCTGCTCAGGGACAGCGCTCTCGCCGCGCGTATCGGGCGCCGGGGCATGATGCTCGGTGCCGTCGCGATGATGATGGTGGCGATGGGGGTACTCGCGGCGTGGAAGGACCTGCCGGGGCTGCTGATCGGGCGGGTACTCACCGGGGTGTCGGTCGGGCTCGCCGCGGGTACCGCGATCACATACCTCGTCGAGCTGCGCCTGCGCGCCGATCCGAAGGCATCCGCCGTCGTTGCCAGGACTATCGGTACGTCAGTGACCGTCGGCGCGCTCGGCGTCGGCCCCCTGGTCGCAGGCTGTCTCGCGCAGTGGGTGACACAGCCGCTGACCGTGTCCTACCTAGTGTTCGTCGGACTGGGCGTGATCGGCCTGGTCGGCGTGTGGGCTGCGCCCGAGACAGGCGCGCCTTCGGCGGCCCCTCCGACGGCAGCAGATGGTCAGCCAGCCGCTCCGCGGCACAAGGTACGGCTTCCGGTCCCGGCGGCGGCCGGGACCCTGGCGGCATTCTCCGCTAACGGCCTGTTCGCTGGGCTGTCCGGACTCTTCCTCGCCACCACCCTGCACCGGTCCTCACACGCGCTGGCTGGTGTCGCGCTCTTCCTGGTTTTCGCCTGCGGCGTGGTGCCCCAGGTGGCAACGCCCAGGCTGCAAGCATCGCGCGTGCTCCTGCTCGGAACGATCTCCATGCTCGCGGGTCTGGTGCTGCTCGTTGTTTCCGTGCGCCTCTCTGTACCGAACCTGGCGCTGTTCCTGATCTCGGGCGCGCTGATCGGCGCGGGTTCTGGTGCTGTCTTCAAGGGGACTACCGGGATCGTGCTCGAGGCAAGTCCGCCGGAAAGCCGCGTCGCGATGACGTCGGACCTGCTCATCGCGCTCTACGTAGGGCTCTCGGTTCCGGTGATCGGAGCCGGAGTCGCCCTCGACCTCGGCGCGAGCGCGCCTAATACCGTGCTCGGATTCGCCATCCTCGTCGGTCTGGGAGTCGCCGCCTCGGGCTGGGCATTGCTAGGGCGCCGAACTGGAGGCAAGACATCATGAGCAAGCGGGTAGCGATCGTGGTCGGCGCGGGCGGAGAGCTCGGCCGGGCCACCGCGCAAGTGCTGTCAGGCGCCGGCTACACGGTGGTCGGGGTCGACCGCAACGAGCTAGGGCTTAAGGAACTGCCCGACGGCATCCGCCGCGAGGTGGGCGACGGGACAGATCCGGCCGCGGCCAGGAGCCTCATCGACCGGATAGCCGCCGAGGCCGGCCCGCCCGAGGTGCTGGTGAACACCATCGGCACGTTCCGCCTCGGCGAGGCGGTCGCCGCGACGCCCGAGGACCTGAAGGTGCTGATGGACGTCAACCTGGGCGCGGCGCTGTGGCTGAGCCAGGCGGTGGAGCCGTATATGCGCCGGAGCGGCAAGGGCTCCATCGTGCACGTGTCGGCCCGCCCGGCGACCGACCCGACCGCTGGCCTGGCGGCCTACAGCCTCAGCAAGGCGGCGCTCAGCCACCTCGTCCGCATTCTCGACCTGGAACTGCGCCCGCACGGCATCCGGGTCAACGCGGTCGCGCCGCAACTCATCGACACGGCCGCCAACCGGGCCACGTTCCCCGCCGAGCTGCTAGCCCACGCCGTCCGTCCGGAGGCGATCGCGAACGTCATCGCCTTCCTCGCCGGAGACCTCGCCGCACCCGTCAGCGGCGCGATCATCCCGGCGTACGGCGCCTGATCCGCCCCGCCTCTCTCCGAAGGGAAGACCCATGTCATCCACGAACCGCCGTTCCTTCCTTGCCCGCGGCGCGGCGATCGCTACCGTTCCGGCGGTCGCCGCGCTGGCCAGCGGCGTCCTTACCGAGCAGGCCTCTGCCGCCACCCTGCCCAACTACGCACCGATCCCGCCGTCGGCGCTGGGCCCCGCCATCAACGCCCAGGGCTACTACGTGGGCAGGGTGGAGAGAAACCTGTACTGGGTTACCGACAGCACCTACCAGGCGGCGTTCCTGGCCACCAGCGAGGGGGTCGTGCTGTTCGACGCGCCCCCGACCATCGGGCACAACATCCAGCGGGCCATCGACAAGGTCGCGTCCGACAACGGCGTGTCCAGCAAGGTCACCCACCTGGTCTACTCCCATCACCACGCCGACCACCTCGGCGGCTCGTCCCTGTTCGGCAAGGACGTAGTCCGGATCGCCCAGATTCAGACCAAGCAGCTGCTGGCCAGCGAGAAAGACCCCACCCGGCCCCTGCCCGACATCACCTTCGACACCAGCTACACGCTGAACGTCGGCGGGGAGCGCGTGAACCTGGCGTGGCACGGCACCAACCACACCCCCGACAACAGCTACATTCACTTCCCCGACCACAACACGCTCATGCTGGTCGACATCAACCTGCCCGGCTGGGTGCCGTTCGACAGCTTCAACCTGAATGAGGACGTCCAGGGCTCCATCGCCGCCACCGGTACGGCCAATGCCTACCCGTGGACGCACTTTATCGGCGGCCACATGGGACGGCTCGGCACCCGCGACGACATGGCCGTCTACCAGCAGTACGTGGACGACATCATCGCCAACGTCAAGCTGTCCCTGGCAAACGTCGACCCGGCCCCGTTCTTCGCCAAGTACGGCGACAACGAATGGGCCGCGGTCAAGGAGTACCAGGACGCGCAGGTCGCCTACGCATCCGCGCCGGTCATCAAGAAGTACACCGGGGTACTCGGCGCCGCCGACGTCTACACGGCCAGCACGACCTTCGTGATCCTCGAGTCGGTCCGCCTGGACCTCGGCGTAGGCTCGCAGGTCCACGCCTGACCCAGGCCGCCCAGGCGCGGGCGGGTGCGCGGCTAGCGTACCTGCTCGCGTCCGGAGCGGAAGGCTGGCGCTGGCCCGCCGGTTCAGTGGTAGGACCCGTACCAGGTGGCCCATGCCTGGGTAGCGGTGCCGCTTGCGATCGGGCCGTACCCGTTGTGATCGTGATCCACACCGTGCGCAGCAGCGTCCCGCAGGGCTGCAGCGTGCGATTTGCTGCGATGGCGGTGCCGATCCTGGCCGCCCTCTCTCTGGTTCCTGCCATTTCCGCTGCGGCAGCGCCGGTGACGGCGACCGGGCAGTTCCAGTCGTTCGGAGCAGGCGCTGGCCTATGCCTCGACGTGCAGTACGCCGGGTACGACGCTGGACAGCGGCTACTGCAACGGCACCGCTGCCCAGAACTTCACGCTCGTCAAGACGCAGATCGGCCCCGGCTCTCTGCTGCGCGCCGGTGTCGGGTCGAATATGTGCGTGAGCGTTCCGTCCGGCGTGTACAGCGGCTCGCCAGTCGAGCTTGAGCCCTGTAATAGCTCAAACGACCACCAGCTCTGGGCCTACCTCGACGGGACCTTCGAGTACACGCCGGATCCGCAGCGAGCCGGCCGAATCGGCCCCGGTGGCCAGCGGCACCACGCCTGCTGCCACCGCGGACGCCGCGCCGGCAGACGAGCCGCCGGACGACAGGCCGGGTAGACGTGCCGAGCAGTACCGCGCCGGCTGCGGCCAGCCGCCCGAACACGGGACTCGCCACCGAAGTCCCCGCCTTAGCCAGGAACGGCACCCCGGCCAGCGCACCGCGCTGACCGGAGGGGGACGCGTCGATCCGCCTGGCAGCCGCCAGCGCCGAGCCGGCCGCCATCGAATCGATGAAGTACAGCACCTGGTCGAGCACCCCAACTCCCGCCAGCGCGTGCTCGGTGAACTCCGTCGCTGTCCGGGCACCCGACCGCACCGCGGATACTATCTCCCGGGCCGTCCACCGCTGACTCACCCGACCAGCCTTCCACCCGCCTGCCCGAGCACAACGCCCCCCTGCACCCGTATGCGCCATTGGAGATAGTCCTCCGGCCCAAGCAATAGTCTCGGAGATACAGATCACGTCGGCGCACAGAATCACCTGTTCTGCCTGGCGCTCATGATCATCCCACACCCACCCGAAACCGCTTAATCAGGCGGTTCTCGCGCGCATGGGTCAAGGCTTACGGTGACGCTTAGTGAGCAAGTCCGGTGCTGGCGGGTTGCTGCAAGGGCGCAGCAGCACCCCGGCACGGCGGAGTCGTGACGCGGGGGCAGCAGCCATGAGGGGTTCAAGGTACTCCGGGCGGTATCCGTTCAGGTCCTGGAGCCTTGGTGTCCCTCAGCCGACTTTGACCCACGTGCATGGGCCGCTTATCTCGAAGGCGTAAGCGGACGACACGTCAACCGTCTCGGGCCCGTCGAAGTTGTTGTTGTCGGCGATATTGCTGGTGTCGGTGCTGTTGAGCGTGGCGAAATAGCAGTCATTGGCACCAACATTGCCGCTGCCGTTGGTGTGGTATATGCCCGCCATGATGTCCTTGCCGACGACGTACACGCCGTCAGCGCTGATCTCGGATGCCTGCAGCTCACCCATCTGGGCCTTGACCGCCTGCTGCTGCTGAGCCAGCGTGACCTGCTGCTGCTTCAACGTTGTCGCCTGCTGGCTGAGGGCCGCGCTTCGCGCGGCATAAGCTGCGGCCGCCTTTGCGTCCGCGGCGGCGGTCGCTGCCGTGACAGCGTTTCTGGCCTGCGTTTGCGCGCCGGCCAGCTGGCCTTGCAGGATGCCCACCCGGCTGTTCAGCGTGCTCACCTGACCGCGAAGCGACACATTCGCTGACCTCGCTGAAGCCAGTTCTCCTGCGTTGTCGTTCGCGTTGCTGCCTATGCCTATGCCAACGCCCGCGAGCAGGGCAGCGACCGCTAGACCGGCGATGCAGGCACGCCTTGTCCACTGCCGCCGCCGGTGTGGCACTAGCGGGAAGGGCGGCTCATCGTCGGCGGGGTACGTCGGGGACCGATCTGTTGGAGTTGGGTCACTCACGGGAGCCCTCCAGGACACCTGAAACCAGCCCTGCTCGGGAGATCCCGGGAACGTGCCCCCGAGCCGTCGAGTGCACTCTCGCTACAGCATGCACACGTCCGCCCGGGATCGCATGCGGACGAATGCAGACAGAACATGACATGTGGAATTCTCCGCTCTCTGTTCTCTCCCGTCCATGTAGTTCAGCTTAACACCGTTATCATCAGCAGTATATCAACATGTGCCCATGTAATTACATTATGTAAGTGCCAGAACTGAAGCAGACTTCGAGGTCACCCTCACACGCGGCACCCCGAAGACATACCAGACCTCTACCTTGAAATACCGGCGGAGCAAGACCAATCACCGAACACGCCCGTAGCGTCGGGTCCAGACTTGCCCCCGAGCAGTCCGCGAACCAAGTGCCCCGTGCGCCGCCAGTCCGCATAGTGCATACCAGCCTGATGTGACGTAGTGTCATCTGGCCCGCGAGTGGGAACCTGTCTAGGTATCTGGCCTTCTAATAGGAGCTCGGCGCTGAAGGCCGGGCCAGATCGCCTGCCGGGCTGCCTGGCAGGATGATTGCACGATCGTGCATATGGAGGCTGGCGCGGAACCTTCAGCTCCATCAGATGCACGATCGTACATCAAGCGCCAGTGTAGTTGGCCCATCCATGGGGTAAGCTTCCCGGTATGCACGATCGTGCAACGGAACCAGCTTCCTGGGGTCGCGAGATCCGGCGCCGGCGACTGGAGCTAGGGCTGCGCCAGGATGAACTTGCCGCGCTCGCCGGCGTGTCACCGCGCTTCGTTCACACTGCAGAGCAGAGCAAGCCCACGGTGAGGCTGGACAAGATGCTCGCTGTGCTCGGCCAGCTCGGCCTGGACCTCGTGCTGGAGCCGGGAACTGGGACCATCCGGAGAGGAGAGGAGTGAGCTCGCATGGCGAGGACACCCCTGCGCCAGCTGCGGCTTGTCAATAGCGCCGATGTCTACAAGGCATCCGTTTTGGCGGGCACGTTGCGTCGCCTGCATGACCGCACGGAGTTCTCGTATCTTCCCGACTACCTTGATAGCGCGCATCAAGCTGTCGCATGGAGCCTCCCCCTAAGAGCCGAAGCTTTCATTGCGCCCGCCGCTGCGGTGCCCGCGTTTTTCGCCGGCTTGCTGCCGGAGGGCAGGCGGCTGACGGCGCTGCGGCGGACCGTCGGCACCTCTGCTGATGACGAGTTTTCTCTGATGCTCGCGGTCGGCGGCGACACTATTGGTGACGTCCAGGTCGTCCCGGCTGGTGACACGCCGACAGCTATTACCAACCCGATCGTCATCGGTGACTTCGGCGAAGTCGTCTTCGCCGACTTGTTTGCCCAGGCCATCGGCCAGCGACCTGACCGGATCGCTCTTCCCGGAGTACAGGACAAGATCTCAGGCCAGATGATGAACATGCCAGTCCAGGGCCGGTCTGCTGGTTACATCCTGAAGCTGAACCCTCCCGAGTTTCCCCACCTGGTGGAGAACGAGCACTTCTTCTTCCAGGCAGCCGCCCGTACCAGGCTCAAACTCGCTGAGGTGGAACTCGTCCATGACCGGACGGGGCAGCCGGGTCTGCTGGTGCGCAGATTCGACCGGGTCCAGGAAGACGGCGCGGTCCGGCTCCTGGCTGTGGAAGATGCCTGCCAGGTACTGGGTCGCTGGCCCGGCGACAAATACGTGATCCCTACTGAGGAAGCCATCACCGGCCTGGCGCGGTGCTGCCGTGCGCCCGGGGTGGCGGCCCTTGAGTTGTACCGCCTCCTCGTTTTCGCGTATCTATCCGGCAACGGGGATCTTCACGCGAAGAACCTCGCGATCTTTCATGACAAACGAGGCGAATGGCGGGTCACCCCGGCCTATGACCTGCCTTCTTCCGCGGTATATGGCGACCGCACCATGGCTCTGCCTATCGGCGGGAAGATCCGGCAGCAACTGTCCTGGGCAATGCTCCGCACCCTCGGGGAAGCAATCGGCATCCCCGCCAAGCTGGCGGCCCAGATCATTCACGAGCAGGTTGCCGCAGCCAGGACCTGGACCGAAGAACTGGATAACCTGCCCTACGATGCCAATCGCATCCGGAATCTACGGCGCCTGGTAAGCGCCCGCATAAAACACATCGATCCAGCAACAGGCAGCACATAAAGTGACGCGAGGCGGAGGTCCTCACCTCTGCCGCCCAGCCACAACGCGGCCCGCCCGCCCAGAGACAGTTACAGATTGTGATGATTACTACACGCCGCGAGCGTCTCGCTGCCGACTCTGGACGGCCTGCTAGCCACTCGGCCATCCGGCCGGCTGAGCGCAGATCGTCCATTCAGGCGCTAGCGAGCGGTCCCCAGCCGGGGTGAGGATTTCCTCCTGGCATGGCGGGCTTGTCGCGTTCGGCCTGCGAGCCGGCAACGTCATCACGCCGCTGGCGCTGCTGGTCCATCAGGGGTTCCCGCTGTGGGCCTGTCCAAGGCCACTGGCCAGGTACATGCGAGTTCGGCTCGGCTCTCCCTGCGGTCATTTCACGAGGTCACCGGCCGCTATTTTCCGGCCCGCGCACGCGTGCATCACGCCCGAGGTCACTGCCGGGTGACGATAGGTGCCGGAGCCATCTGGGCCTACCCGTGCGGCATGTCCTCGGGTTCCAATTCCTCGTCGTCGTCGTCCCAGTCTGCTTCGTCGTCGTCGTCCCAGTCTGCTTCGTCGTCGTCGTCATCGTCGGCAGCTAGCCGGGCGGCGGACCTCTGGGTGTCGGGGTGGTCCTCACCTAGGACCCGGCGCCGCCGGGCCAAGGTGTCCTCATCCAGCTCCCGCGCTGCCTGGACCTGGCCGGCAGCGCGCAGGAGGGCGGCCAGGTTGCTGGCCGAGATCAGCGTGTCGGGATGGTCCTCACCCAGGACCCGGCGCCGCCGGGCCAAGGCGTCCTCGGCCAGGTCCCGTGCCGCCTGAACCTGGCCGACCGCACGCCAGACGAGAGCCAGGTTGCTGGCCGAGATCAGCGTGTCGGGATGGTCCTCACCTAGGACCCGGCGCCGCCGGGCCAAGGTGTCTTCGCCGAGGTCCCGTGCCGCCTCGTTCTGGTCGAGCCCGCGCAAGATGACGGTCAACGTATTGGCCGACATCAGGGTCTGCGGGTGGTCCGCGCCCAGGACGCGACGCCGGCGGGCCAGAGTGTCTTCATCCAGCTCCCGTGCCGCCTCGGTCCGGCCGAGCTGGCGGAGGATGATCGCCGTCGCATTGGCTGATACCAGCGTGTCGGGATGGTCCTCGCCCAGGACGCGGCGGCGGCGGGTCAGGGTGTCCTCGTCAAACTGGGCCGCCTCATCGTGGCGGCCCAGTTTCCACAAGGCAGTCCCGGCGGCTTGCGCGGCGGCCAGCGTCCAGGGATCATCCGGGCCGAGCTGGTCAGCCCACTTCTGGTACAGATGGCCGGCGAGGTCGTAGCTGCTTTGCCAGTAGCCCCGGCGGAAAAGGTAATAGGTGGCATCGACGGCCAGCTGGCGCAGGCCCGGGTTGGTGGCCAGCTCCGGATGGAGGAAGGTCAGGTGCGGTAGCAGCCGGGTCCATTCGGGCCAGACGTCCGGCGTTCGTCCGTCGCCGGGATGGCTGGCCGCCACGATCGCCTCTGCGGCTTGCCGGCTGGCCGAGCTCTGTTCGAGAGAGAGGTAGCCGCGCACGATGGCCTGGGTGAGCCGGTGCATCCGCAAGCCCTCCGGATCGATCCGCGCCAGTGCGCGGGCGCTGATCATGGCCAGGGCCTGATGCCAGGTCAATGGGTCCGCCGCGGCGCTGGCCAGAGCGGCGGGTAGCAGGGCGGGATTACGGGTGAACCACTCGACCGGGACCGGGGCCGGGGCCAGGAACGCGCACACGGCGGCCAGGGCGGCACTGGCCGGGTCATCGTGCTCCAGTCTATCGAACGCCAGTTCGGTCGCCGCAGACAACGACTGCTGATAGGACGACGGCTGCCCGAGGTCGAGAACCTGTCCGGCCCGCGTCTCCAGCGCGCTCAGGTATACATCGGCTGGGGTGCCCGTATCAGTCATGTAGCCAGAGGCCTGCGTCACGCCCAAGGGCAGGTCCCCCAGTGCCGCCGCAACTTTTTCCGCATCGGCCTCGGACAGCCAGGACACCCGGGTCCGCAAGATGGCCACTGACTCGGCACGGATCAGCACGTCGACCTCGACCGGGACCGCGATCTCGGCCCACCGGCGAGACCGTGAGGTGATCAGTACATGGCCATTTCCTCCAGGCAGCCACGGGGCCAGGTCGACGGGAGATTCGGCGTTGTCAAAGACCAGCAGCCACTGTCCCCGCCGCCGCAACTCGGCCAGCGTCGCCTGGCGGGCGGCATCGGTCAGCCCGGTTCCAGGCTCTACGCAGCCCAGGTTCTCCCCCAGTTCCGCGAGCTGGCTGCCAATCAGCCCGGCCTGGTCCGCACTGATCCACCACATCACGTCATAGCCGTCCGCGAAGCGGTGCGCGTACTCCACGGCCAGCTGCGTCTTGCCGACCCCGCCTATTCCCTGCAACGCCTGCACGGCCGTCCGGTCCCCGGCCAGCAGCCCGGCCCGGATTCGGGACAAGAGCTCCTCCCGCCCGATGAACCCCGGATTACGTGGCGGTACGTGCCCCCACAGCCGCCGCATCGGCCCGGCAGCCCGCAGTCCACCGGTCCCAGCGGGGGTGGACGCGTACTGGTAGATGACGGTCAGGTCCCGACCGGCGGTGAAGGCGTCCCGCTCGGCCTGAATATCCTGGCTGACACCTGCCTCTGGACCGTCCTGCCCGCTGGACATCGCACGCCACCCGTCTTACTCGCCCGGACGGCGGTAGTTGACCACCGTCTGGTCCCGGCCCGCGACGTAAGCATCCCGGCCCGCGTGCACCTGCTGAGTTACCCCTCCCGCTCCGGCCAGCATCGCCCGCACTTCCGCCGCCAGAGCTGGATCAGCCTCCAGCACCTTACGGACCGCCAGCCGCACGGCCGCCAGCGCGTCACCGTCATGCGGATCACCGGCCAGGTCGGCCAGTGGGCCGGGCAGGGAACCGGCTTCATCCCGGTGCCCGAAGATCTTCTGCAGCAGCCGGCGGCCCAGGCCAATCGTCGCATCCGCCGCCTCATCCCGCGCCCGCGCCAGGACCGCTCCGCCATAAGCACTGACCGCGGCCGAGATGTACGGCGTCATCTCCGCCGTCATCGACGCGATGTCTCCAGTCACGCGGCCCTCCCTACCAGCCGATCCCACTGCGTAATGTCATTATCACTCGGTCGGCCGCCTGGGATGATGGTTCTTCCCAGCAGTCGGGTCGATCGGCTACGGCTGAGATAGGTGAGGGCTGGCGATTGGCACATCGCCGATGTGCATCATCATCGGTATGAGCTGGGCATCAGTGAGCTCGACATTGCTGCCGCCGGTAGGAGTCGTGATAGGCGCCTCTGGCACACTGCTCGGTCAGCACCTGGCGTTGCGCGTGGATGCCCGCTGTGAGGCCGCCCAGCGCGCTGCCGACCAACGTGCCGAGCGCAAAGATGCCATCATCTGTTTCCTCAGCACAACCGAATGGGTAGAGCAACGCCGCGACGAACGACCCGGTAAGCCGGATCGCGGCAATTCGGCCCTGGTCGAGTTGATGCACGCCGGCTGGCTGGCCAAGAAGATCATCGAGCTTGTCTGCTCAGGTGAACTGGCCCAGGCGGCGCTGGACTACCCCCTGGAACTTAACCGGGCCAGCAAGGAACTCCGCTCGGGTAGCACTGGGCAGCGACCGACAGGCTTGTCCGCCCGCGAGTGGCGACTCCGTGCGGAGTTCATGGAAGCAGCCCGCCATGAAACGGGCTACGCAGGCGAACCATTGCTGCGACGCATGCATGCCGAGGCAGACCAGCCTGAAGGCGGCACTCCGGCGATCGTCCAAACTTGAGATTCTCGGGCACTTGGACGTTCGTCACCGAATGTGACAGATACTTCTTCACGTGCAACATGCAGATCGATTACGGCGCGACATGCGCCGCTTCTCTGTCGCAGCCTCAGCGGCCAGCTGAACATATCCGAAACCCCTGATGATGCGGGCCGCGAGGATTAGGAGGATCGGGCCCAGCGGGCAAGAACCGGTGAGACCAGGCGCGCGGTTCGCTTGAGATCGGGCACTGATCCCTCACACGAAACCTGCCGCACCCAGCCTCGATCGTGGTCACCGGTGATTCCTGCCGCGTCCGCCTGACCTCGCATTCGCCAGCATCTTGCACCCCGACGCGAAGCACCCGTCTCGGGACGAGGCTTCCGGTGACCGCGTGTGCGCCACCGCCCGCCTCCCGCGCAGCCGCGCCACCTGGGCGTCGCGAGGCGTCATGCATCCAGGGTCGCAGCGGGTGGGGCCACCCGGGCAGGCAGTCCCCTTTACGCAGCTGCAGAGATACCCCGGCTGCGGCTTGCGGGACGATTCTGCCTCGCAGGCGGCAGGGTTCATGGTCAGGCCGCCCAGGAGCGCGGAGCGCGGCAGGCGCTAGCGCCTGTCAGGGTTTGCGGGCGGCGCCGCACCAGCACAGTGACCTGCCTGGGTCCTCGGCCAGGCCAGTGCCGGGGTCAGGGTGCCACTGGGGCAGCCACACGACGCCGGGATCAATCAGGTCTAGCCCGGTGAACAGGGCCTGGACATGCGCGCGGGGCCGGTTGTGCATGCTGGAGGTGGCGCTGTCGTAGACCTGGATGGCCTGGTCCAGCTCGCGGTGGCTGTCCGCGGTGGCGTGGGAGATCACCAGGTAGCTGCCCGGCGCCAGCGCGCCCATCAGGCGGCCGATGATGCCGGCGGGATCTTCCTGGTCCTGGATGAAGTGGAGCACAGCGATGAGCAGGACGGCGACGGGCTGGGTGAGGTCGAGCTGGTCGCGGAGCTCGTGGTCGGCCAGGATGGCCTCGGGCTGGCGCAGGTCGCCGCCGATGATCGTGGTGCGTCTGGTGCCCGTGAGCATATCCCGGCCGTGGGCCAGGACCACGGGGTCGTGATCGACGTAGACGACGCTGCAGCCAGGGGCGGCCTCCTGCGCTACCTCGTGCACGTTGCCCATTGTGGGCAGGCCGGTCCCGATGTCGAGGAACTGCCGGATTCCCTGCCTGGCCAGGTAGCGGACGGCGCGGCCGAGGAACATGCGGTTCTGCCGTGCAGCCGTACGGATGGCCTCCGGCGGCATCATCGCCATGACTTCATCGGCGGCCTCGCGGTCGGCGGGGTAGTTGTCCTTGCCGCCGAGATAATAGTCATACATCCGCGCCGTACTGGGAATCTCAGGATCGAACGCGATTACCGGGTCCTGGCCATCCATAAGCGACATCATCCCACATGGCGGACCCGGCAGCTGGCACGGCTGCGACGTGCGGATGCTACCGGACAGATCCATGCGCCCGCGGCAGCTGGCGCTGCACGACTGCTCATAACGCGCAGACGGGCAGGTGCCGTCGGCCGTATGCCCAGCACTGCGATGCGCTCAGCGGCCACTGGTACCCGCCGACTCGATGACGACCACCCTGCGGGCTAGCCACGCTCGCCTGCCCAGATCCATCCCGGCACCCAGAGCCGGGCCTTGACGGCCCGGCAAACCGGCCGGGACCACGGCTTGCAAGGGTACGGCTCCTCACGGCTCATGCTGGTTCCCGGGAAGCATGCTGGTGATTCCGTCCAGATCGAGCTGCCGCGTGGCCATTACCAGAACAAGTGCTGGCGATCGCCTCGGATGTAGTGATGTGCAGCGAGGAACAGCCGCAGGTAGAGGCGGTCGATAGCGAGATATCCCGGGATCAGGTCGGCGGTGCTGAGGTGCCCGGCCGTGAGCAGCTGACGTTGGTCGTCCCGGCTCATGTAACGGGCGTCGATCTGGTCCCTCTCGCCTGCGGCGAGAGGGATGGCGTCCTGCAGGTTCACCTCGACCAGGCCGCTGACCTCGGCGTCGTCGAGGGGGATGCTTTCCAGCTCGCCCTCGTAGGGCAGCAGGTGCCAGTGCTGGAACTCCCGCTCGATCCAGGCAGGGGCGAGGGTCACGGCCGTCTGCCGGATACCCAGGGGGACGAAGTCGCTGTAGGTGAGGTCGCGCAGGCCCAGTTCTTCGTGGGCTTCCCGGATCCCGGCGGGAATATCCTCGCCCGCGTGGTAGTGGCCGCCGACGGTGAAGTCGGCGTAGTCGGGCCGGTCGAACGCGAACCTGCCGGGTGCCTTCTTCTGCAGCACCACCGTCTGGGTGGCGGGGTTGACCAGCAGGCAGGAGAACGTGCGGTGCCAGAGGCCGTGACGGTGGGCGGTCGTCTTCTCCTCGGTGCCCACATGCTCGTAGCGGTCGGTGAAGATGTCGATCAGCATGCCGGCTCCAAGGTCGCCGTTCCTGGTGCCAGCTGATCGCGCCAGTACCGGGTGAGGGCATGGTAGTACCGGTAGGGATCGCCGACGGTGACCCAGTCAGCCGCGCGCCGCGCTGTATGGCACCCGCTGCGTGTGGACGATCTTGTAATCCCCCGGTTTTGAGGGGCTGACGATCAAGTAATTCCTGACCGCGATCACGTAATTACGTGATCGTTCACAGGCCGCGACCGGCGAGCGACACGCTACGCGACTGGCGATGCCGAGCTTGATCGATCGGAGCGGCAATATCCGTCTGTCAGCGCTCTGAGAATCTGCAGCTGGCTGACCCGTTCCCGACGAGGACTCGCTGCCGGGCGCCTATCGTCTCCACGGTCCGGGTTGCCTGTTAGCTGCCCTGGTGGTCCAGGTATCGGTCGATGGCTCGGACGGAGGGGTTGGTCATGAAGGTTTTCAGATTGATCTTGAGGCCGAACCGCTGGGCGAGCCGGGCAACCAGAACGGCCGCGAGCAGGGAGTGGCCGCCGAGGTCGAAGAAGCTGTCCTCGACCCCGACCTGGTCCAGTCCCAGTACTTGCGCGAATACCTCGCACAGCGCCTGTTCC